>Ga0315914_1006992_pt1 | contig 15788 bp, 7 predicted proteins | sample MpolenodulesMG_FD_203920 | JGI IMG/M metagenome (GOLD analysis project Ga0315914, IMG submission 203920) | Medicago polymorpha root nodule microbial communities from Los Angeles, California, United States - elongated nodules | ecosystem: Host-associated > Plants > Roots > Nodule | place: USA... | reverse complement strand
CCTCACTCCCTCCCCAAAAGAAATTTTTAAACATAGATTCAAGAGAAGAGATTATACCTGACGGAGCCTTGAAGAAGGAAAGAGCATAGACAGGAAGCGAGGTCAGGACAGACTTGAGAAGGACCAGCCGACCCCCAAATGAGAGAAAGCGACTCTGCCACCCCGATAATCTAGATTTTATTACATTCATCACGGGTTCCCAAAAAGACAACCTCCGAGGGTCACCACCAATCGAAAGACCAAGATACAAGAACGAGATTTTACCAACCTTACAGTTTAAAATGGATGCCGCCTCTATCAACCACGAATCCCCAATATTCACACCAACCAGCAAACTCTTATGAAAATTTACTTTGAGACCTGACATATCGGCAAACAATGTCAACACCGCCCTTAAAGCTCGGACATTGGCCCAACTCTTCGTTCCCACCAACAGCGTATCATCCGCAAACTGCAAATGGGACACCACAACCGAATTGGAATTGCCCACTTCATAACCCGTATACAAATTATTATCCACCACAGCCTTCATCAATACATGCAGTCCCTCCGCTGCTAATAAGAAGAGGAAAGGCGAAAGCGGGTCACCCTGACGCAGACCCCTTTTTAACGGAAATTCACAAGTTGGGCTTCCATTAACTAAAATAGAGGCCGTTGCCGTAGTTATACACTCCTTTATCCATTTTCTCCATAGCACCAGACGATTACCCTATTTGGTTAAAGAACTTACACCGTATGTTGCATCGATAGAGTAGGAAATGAATCGAGTTGAATTGAATTCGTTTGAAATTTGAAATGAATATGTTTTTAGTTTGAGTTTGACTTATTTAAAGTTTATAAGCAAATTAGTTTGACTCGTTAGGCTCGCTCAACTCGAAACAAATATTTTAAAAATCTTCTTTTTTTAATAAAAAAATAGAGAGTATCACCTTTTTAGTTTTCTTTAAAAAAAAAAGATTTCTTTTGAAGAAATTAAAAAAAAAGATGAATTAAAAAAAAAGATATCAGAAACATATATTGTTTAAATGATAGACAAATACAAAGTTCATATGTGCATATGCAGATGAATATTGAAAACTAAAAAAAAATGAAGTTACAAACAATAAAAACAATAGAAAAATGTCAACAAGTGTACATGGACACTAGTTAGTGAAACACATATATAGTATAAATATTTTGGAACATGTGTATACGAAGTCTTAAAGTGTAAAAAATTATGTTTTCATTGTAAATTATTATTTTTTGTTTCCTTAACTAGTGTTCAGGAACACCAATTTACATGACCCAAAATATTAATAAAAAAAAACATACACAAAGATTAATACTACCCCGATATCAGTTATAAGATAAAGTTAACTTTTTAGATTCATTCATTCAATAAATGATGTAATTCCACAATTAGAATGAAGAACATCCTCAGAAAACTTTCATTTCCAAATTAACGTGCGCGCACACAAAGACATAGACAAGGGAGATCACCTATATATATAGTTTAAATTCAGCTCATTTAACAAATTTAATTTTCAGCTCAAGTTCAGTTCATTTGGCTTATGAACCAAGTTCGACGAGTTAATTATCGAGTTTCAAATTATGTTAAATGTGTGCTCGGTTCATTGTCAGCCTAATCTTAGAGCATCTACAATAGAAAGATTTATTTTTGGATATTTAAATGAGTTCTACGTGTATGCATCACTTTTTTTTGTATTGTAGTACTTCATAAACATTTCATCTCTCCAATCTAGCACCTTACAAAAATCCCTTAAATGAGACTCACAAAAAATTTTATATCATCTATTAATAATTTTATATCACTACATTTCAATATTAAAATGATATTGGGCTCTCGAAGAGAAATAGGCTTAAAGTAACACCTCTACTCATTAAGCCCCTTTCTATTTTTTTCCCTAATAGGGTTACACATGCGATACCGATGTTTATGAAGCTAAGCATCTCCTATTGAAAACGATCTTATATCACAAGCGTTTATTATGATAGAATTTTATGTACAAGCTTACGAAAGTTGTTTCTGTATAAAAAATTAAAGTTAAAGTCTTTTTGCATATGTTATAAGCTTTTTTCATAAACTATATTTAAACATTTAAGAAAATAAGCTGAAAAAGATTATAAAAAATGTTATAAGTTGTTTTTACAAGTTATCTCAAACTGTCTCATAAAATTTATAACATGAGATAAACACAAATCTGATTGTATAACTTTTAGTGCATGTTTGGATTAGCGGTGGGATTGTCAAAATCACGGTGAGCCACTGCGATTTTGGCAAAAGTTGCATTTTGAAGCTTTAACCAAATCACGGTGAGACTAATGATAGGTTAATAACCGATAAGAAAGAGAAAATAGCACCTATTATATATTTGTATTAGCGTTCAACATAAGTATAGTTGTTAAATGGATTGACCCGAACCAAATCCCACCCCGCTTTGGCTTGGTGGACTAGCTACTTGCTGAATTAGTTACCAAAATGGAGTTCAACTCAAAGACAAAGGGAATACGCGACTCGAAGGGTCAACCCAATTCATGCAACGAAACTACTATCTCTTTTAACAAACATATTTCATTAAAATAGCGAATAGCTGATGGCTGATAGCTGATGACTGGTAGCCAATAAGCTAATTGATGTGTTTGGTAAAATTAGCGGTTCAACTAAGTGATAAATGTAAAATAACATAAAAGGACATTTTAATTCATAATAAAATGTATTTAAGTATTTAGTAATTTATTTATTTTTTAAAAGTAATTTAAATTACTTATTCAAAAATATGAATTCTACATGTGAATTTACTTTTAAGAAGGGATCAAAAGTGAAGATGAAAATTAGTTGAGGGACTAAAAGTTGAATTTTTTTTTAGAAAGACTAGAACGAAAAATTGGTATATTTACGAGGACCAAAAACATATTTAATCATAAAATATATTATAGATTAAATCGTTAACTTCTTGGCTTAAGATACCAAAGTAACATTATTCCATACATTATTTTTCATTCATGGGTGAGTTATGTCCCTCAATTTTTTTTTGGTTTTAGGAAAATGTTTTTCGAACACGCATTCACCCATTAAATATCTCACTCATTAAATTGTTTACTGAGAGTAAAGCAAAACACAAATATCCAAAACAAAATATTGATAGGGACTAAAACTACAAAATATATTTACAATGAATAAAATCAAAATAGTTGATATTTGCAGTGAAGATTTGAGTATTTAAACCAATTTCTTTTTGTGTGGTGTCTGGGATTCAAACTTCAGATCTTACATATATTATGTATTGTCCCAATCAATTGAACTAAGTTCATCAATTAATTATGATGAAAGATGAACGAATTGGTTTACCAACTACTATTATTTAAAGGGAAATGTCTTGATAAGAGGTTTAAAATGAAAATTTTGTCTTGAAATTTGTGCATTCAACACATTAAAACATCAAAAAGTAATTTTTTTCTACATAAAAATTGTCAATTGTTTCTATTTTTTGAATCCTTAACAAGTGTCCTAAGGACACTTGTTAACAGGACCCTTATTTAAATTATAAACTTCATTATTATGGTAAAAGATGATACATAATTAAGCCTAATATCTAATCTAAAAGACCAAAATAGTGGTTACTTACTTAGTCCTCACTGGCCTATATAAGTCATTTAACCTATAGTTCAAATCTCATATCTTTCTCACTTACTTAGTTACTTTCCCTTGTTGATTGCAAGAATGGGATTTCAGCACCTTCTCGTTTTCACTTCAGTTCTCTCTGTACGTCTTTATACTGCTCTAAAAGACTAAAACCTTTCATTTCCATGACCCTCTCAACACTTAAGAATTCTTGGACTTTAGTCACCAATTGATGTACTATAAACTTAAACAACAACTTAAAATATGGCAATTAAAGGATTATTTGTGGGAGTTGGATGTTTAATAATGTAGTTATTCACATTATATATATACAGTATTTATTTATTTATTTATTATGTTGTGAATGTTTGTTAAGATTCTAAAGTGAATATTGTACATGTTTGTTGTGATGTGCAGCTTGCACTTGCAGGAGAAAGCCATGCATCACTGCCTGAAGAAGAATATTGGGAAGCTGTTTGGCCCAACACTCCCATTCCCTCTTCTCTGCGAGAACTTCTAAAGCCTGGACCTCAAGGTTGTAATTTAATTTTAATTTCTATTTTTGAAAAAACATTTAAAAATTTGGTACCTATATAAATTAATATTGAGATTCAACAAAATTTATGTAAGATCTAAAAAAGTAAATCAAAATATATTTTCAACTTTAAACAGAATTAGTGATCATATTTAATGAAAAAGAATGAAAGAAATCCTTTATTAATTTTTTCATCTCCAAAAGTTGTAATTTAGTGGTATGATTGGGAGGCCGACAGAGTATTACATAGCAGGTCATCAAACATTCACTCTCTTTTTAACAAATGCTCTTTATTTCTGATTATCTTTTTGTTTTTGTGGTGGTCGATGTCTGATTATCTACTGCTATAGTATGGTGCCGCAACTGTAGAAACAATTCTAAGGGCTTCTTTCTAAATTCAACGGTTCCTACAACTAGAACACCATGCTATAATACATTTGAAGATTTGTAACAGAGCCAGAAATTTTAAATGGTAAAGAGGGGGTAACTTTGGCGCAACTGGTAAAGTTGTTGTCATGTGATTGGAAGGTCACATGTTCAAGTCCTGGAAACAGCCTCTTGTGTAAAAAATAGGGTAAAGCTGCATATAATACACCAAATAGTGGGACCTCTTTCCAGACCCTGCGTATGCGGGAGCTTTAGTGCACCAAGGTGCCATTTAAAGAGACCATATATACAATTTACAGTATTAAATATATATTTTATTTTAGTTTTAAAAACAGAAGTATAAATCACAATTATTCTCTATAATTTGACATTGCATGATTGATTTTTTTGGTTCCTTGAAACAAGGAAAAAAGAGTTTTGTTTTGCTCACTAGGAAAGAGAGTTTTTATGGGTGTAGTGTAGAGTGTAGACTAGTGAGGTTGAGTTCGGTAAAAATTGTTAATTAAAGAATGAAAATTATTGTATTTAATGCATTGAAAATCGAAACAATTGACTTTTTCAATGGATAATTTCTTGAATTAGAATGCTTAAAGAGTATTGAGACACTCGTAAAATAAACCTTAAAAACATGAAAGAGAAAGAGGGCTTGGGTGTGTGTGACGTGTTTTGGTTTTGTCATAGGGAGTGGCTGGGGTGGGGTAGCCATCGATACATATATTAAAATAAAAGAGAAAAAAATATATTTGTACAATTATTTCCCTAAAAAAATATTTGTACAGTTATTTGTGATAATTTTTGTGTCAATTTTTTTCTCTTTTTATTGGTAAAAATTAAGAGAGAAAAATAAAAAGAGAAAGTAAAAACATAATATAAATATGAAAAATAGAATTATACAAAAATTATCATAAAATGATTTTACAAATATCATTTCTATAAAAAAAAATTCACACTTTTGTGCAACTATGTGAGTTGCTCCATCACGTAATCCAAACATCATTCATCTTAACAAATCAATTATTAATATTTACCAACAAAAAATAATTTGATAGAGACAGTATGTTTTTTTGTTTAATCAATTTTTTTTTAATAAGAGAAGTATTAGAATACTCTATTTTTATCATCGTCAGAACATTTTTAATGAGGAGTCATTTACTTAATAAAGACCTCAACCTACTAAGAACTCACATTGGAGGAGGAAAAATGGATACCTATTAGTTACCGATAACTATATAAAGATTTTTCTCACCAATAACGACTCCCACGATTAAAATAGAAAAAAAAAAGTAGATAAAAGTTGTTTCCGACCATCTCAAACTTATGTGATTCTTGCTCTTTTCAATTTCTTTTTATTTATTTTCTAAATGCACAAATTAAGTAAATATATATAAGGACTCTTTTTGTTTTCCTACCATTAAAGTTATTATGTCCTTAATAAGCACTTTCATCAAAAAAATTATAAATAAATAATGTGTGCAGTTGAAACTCATTTAAAGGCTTTTTTATTAAGGAAAACGCAAACTAGCGCCCCATAATATTAGTTAAAGAAACAAGTATAGTAAAAAAAATTTGAAACTTGTGTAATCAAATACTAAAAGGGTAGAAAATATTTTCAATTCAAAACTTGCATTTTTTGTTTCCTTAACCAGTGTTTGGAGATAGGGATAGCAAAGCGGGCGCCCACCCCGTTTAGGTCAGCCCCGCTTATGCCACTAAAAGTGAGATAACTGTTTCCGTCTCGTTTTTCTGCGAGTTAAACAGAGCAGCCTAATTAAAGGAGACAAATTCAAATTTTTGACAATAAACCAATCAAAAGCAACGAGCTAAACAGACCGACCCAACAGTTTGAGTCTATTTTGTCACCCTTATTCACAACACCGGTTAACATGACTTTGTTTTGATTTACTGACACCATTGTGGAGGATGCTCTAAATAACATTCATCGGAAACTAGCATGATATAAAAGTCAGAATGAATTATGCCAATATCCTAAACCTATTTTTATGACACAGGTGTTGAAATTGATGACCTCCCAATGGAAATTGATGACACACAATACCCGAAAACCTTTTTCTATCAACATGAGCTTTATCCAGGCAAATCAATGAACGTGCAATTCAGCAAGCGTCCCTTTGCACAACCTTATGGTGTTTATTTTTACCTGCGTGACATTAAAGATGTTGAAAGAGAGGGATATACTTATGATGAGGTGTGTGTAAAGAAAGGACCAATGAAGGGAGAAGAAAAATTTTGTGCAAAATCCTTAGGACCATTAATTGGATTTGCAATTTCAAAACTTGGAAAAAATATTCAAGCACTTTCAAGTTCCTTCATAGATAAGCATGAACAATACAAAATAGAGTCAGTGCAAAATCTTGGAGAGAAAGCAGTGATGTGTCATAGGTTGAATTTCCAAAAGGTTGTATTTTATTGTCATGAAATTCATGGAACAACAGCTTTTATGGTTCCATTGGTGGCAAATGATGGAACAAAAACTCAAGCACTAGCTGTTTGTCATGCTGATACTTCAGGCATGAATCAACATATGCTTCATCAGATTATGAAAGCTGATCCTGGTAGTAAACCTGTTTGCCATTTCCTTGGAAATAAGGCTATATTATGGGTACCTAATTTAGGTTTGGACAATGCCTATGGTGCCAATGATGTTGTTTAGGAAGTACTCTCCGTCATGGTTGGACACCCCATGGGATTGTGTAACATAAATAATATGTCGTCTGCAATGTATGTCATGTTTGTACCTTTTGTAGCCAAGGCTATAGAATTGGACTTGGCTACAATTATGCACTATGTTGTACTTGTACCCTAAAGAGGCACGATCTTGCTGTTGATGTACTAATGTACTATGATCATGTTATAATAATATAATGAAAATGGACTGTGCCTCATTGTAGAATTTTTATTTTTATGAGCAAAAGTTATTAAGTATGTTATATGTTCCGGACCGGCTAGAAGGTTAATCTTATGATGCCACGTGGAACAAACGGCCACCAAACCAAGACATATCGTATAAAGAAATACGCTAGCAACAGTGCACCTTGCCTTACTAAAACACACCCCATCCATCTTACGCCATACACGTGACCTCTAACGGCCGCCTGATGAGGAGCTGCAATTCCCAGAAGCAGTTAGCGTCTCCGTCCTCTATATAAGGATGACTCCGCGTCATCCTCAAGGTACCATTCATTTTTCCACACTTTTTACACAATCAACCTCATTTCTTACACTGACTTGAGCGTTGGAGTGCTAACGTCCCTGCAAACACCCTCCATTCCACCGCGAAGACTTCATCGCTTCCGCACCAGAACATCGTTTCGTTACCTTTGCCACCATCCGTCTTCAACAGACAGATCATTATATTTTCTCCTTTATAATAACTTTAGAAGTTAAACCTCAACTCATTAACTACTTCAACTCTTAATTTAATAAATCAGCCGAGTAATTTAACTCTCATGCCTGAGTGTATAATAATTTATTTCTTCTTCATTTTCCTCTCATTTCTTCATTTACTTTTTTTATTTTTATTTTTAAAAGACGCTCAAATGTTTAAGTTAGCTAGAGTGTTTGTAAATAAGAGATTTGTGGGATAGTGAACATTAATTATGGATGATGACTACTTTTCCCTCCTTATAATATTGGAAAGTGTAGGTCTGCCTGACCGCCTCATTTCAGCTAAATGTTGCACAACAAATAAATAAACACATGCAAATAAATACATATATACATTAAATAACTTACTACATAACTTTTTTTTGAGGGAATTAATTTACTAACTAGATAATGGATCTAAAATACTAGCTATGAACATATATACAGACACCGAATGACACTACAACATTGATAATAATTTGAGAAAATATATTTATTGAATATTTGAATGTAAACACACAAAACTATCAATTTCGAACGACACATATCGGAAACTGAACACACCTTCGTTCAATTGAATTAGAAGTGTCAGTGTGTTACATTATATATGTTGTAGCATAGACTTTTTTTTAAAGTTTGTAGCATAAACCTTAACTAAGAGGAATTCATAGTTTCCATTTGCATGACAGTGGTATCAGCAGTGGAATCAGAGTTTGAAACCAAAGTGATTAAAAAATCAAAAATATCAGTAGCTATAACAGCAGAAGCAACATCTTCTTTATTCAAAGTTCTTCTTTTAGCATCAATAGCCATAATCCAAGACCTTCTTGTAAGTTCTTCAATGAAAAGTTCACAAGCTTTTGAGAAAACAATTGGAGCTACACCTGATATCATCTTCACGTCTTCACTAGAATTCTTCATTATCTTCTTTATTCTTGCTAAGGGTAATGAATGTGGACCTGTTCTTCCTATGCCACCATTTAGTATACCTGAATATGCACCAGCTTGTCTCATATTGTTTCTTTGTTTTTCTCTGTTTTTGAGTTGGATTATGAGTGTTAATTTCAGTGTTATATATACACAAATTAATTATCAGCGATTAAGTTGAAGATTTCACTCTTTTTACACTGCCGGCTATGCCTGCTTTTGCCGGCTAATTGAGATTATTATAAATGAATAAATTAGAGAATGTGTTTTCTTTTTTTAATTAGACTTGTTGACTGAGTCAAAATAAAAATTAGACTTGTTGACTCAAAGCTTAATTTGCTTTTGTAAAGAAATATTTGGAATCATGAAGTAATTAAAAAGACTGCAAGACAATTTGTTTATTGAGAATTTTAATTTTTGTGGCGATGTATAATGATAAACACTGAAAAAATTCAAGGTTTTTTCTTTTGCTTTCTGACAACAGATAAATTGTAATTTTAAGAAACATGGCATGGAACTTTCTTTTTAATATAATGTTAGTCTATTAACATTCAAGTTCAATAAATTCTGATCAATTAAATCAGATTAGGTTTTTTCTGTTGATGGATAAAAGTATATTCATGGAGTTTGTTTGTGGTATTTGGCAGTGTTGTCAAATTGCGGCGCTATATATTGTGTAGCAAAATTTAAACAAATCGCTATTCTTCCAAAGTACCCAATTTAGTAGTTATGGCGGCACTATAACACTGTAGCAAAGCAAAACTCTGCTATGATCATGTCAGAGACAAATGCCAATGCCCATCCCACCTCTAGGACCTGAAAAACCAGAGTTTATGTCGCATTTCATCTTCCCTCACGATGGCACGATCCATCTTGAAGCAGTGCCACCACCAAGAAACCACTAGCCAAATTCCACCCTGTCTAGGATTGGATTAGGATTAGGATTGAGATTAGGATTAGGATCCAAGATTACCATGTTACGACTCCACCATAAGCTGTATAAGACCATGGCCAAATTGACCGATTGATGATAGTCGAGACCTGCTACAACAGAAAAGAACAGCTCACGGAATCTCAGCCTCCATCAGTTTAGGCTCTACAAAACTCTACATACTACATCTCCTCCAACACTCAACTTAGTATTTACCCTGTAATTTACTGATCAAATTAGTTGAGTCTTGTTAGTGTTGGTTAAGTCTTTAGCCACCTATAAAGGAATATCCCCAATTGTCAACTTCAGACTCCTTATGATGACAATGATAATGATGAGCAAATACATTCACCCGAATAATTTTTTAGAGTCAATCATATTTTTTTTGGTTGTTGATAAGACAATAACTTTATTGAAAAATAGATTTGAGCACTTTGAAGTATTTGAAAGTATTGTTGAATTTTTATTTGATGCAAGAACCTTGAAATCATTGGATAATGATGAATTAAAAAAATCTTAAACAAATTTTGAGGTTGCGTTTTCTCATAAAGATTTATCGAATGTTGACGCAAATGATTTTATTTTTATTTTTTATGTTTTGAAAGTATTACAAATATCTTTGTTAAATGTGTTGATGTCAGCATTTGAAATTCAAAAGTTTGTCAAATGTTTCAATTGCTTATCAAATTCTCTAAACATCACATCTAGAAAGATATGATAGAACATATTGTTACATACACAATTATTATTGACTTTACATCTATAAATGCTCGTAGGGTCCTAATTGTGGTTTCGCCCTAGGCCATTGAAATCTCAGAAACGGACCTGCCCTAAACTTGAATGAATCATATCAAGAGGCAGTTCTGAGGGTAGGTGGTTCAAGAGTTGGCATCGATGTTCCTGCTAAGAAGGATTTGAACAATGCTAGAGCAAGTTTTGGTCTATGCAGAGGAACTTCGTGCCCTGCACCCCTTACATTTACAAACATGAGTCCGACGTATTCTTGGGTCCACCCTGCTACCTGTTTGTTTCACTTATATGTCAATGCACTGAAGTGGATAGTAGCTAGGAAAGGAAAAAATATAAAATAGATGAAATATGTCTGTCTGTCTGTCTGTCTGTCTTTTACTGACTTACCTCCCCGTCATCATACCATGCACGCCAGGGGCTCACAGTTGGAAGCTTGAGAGCATCTATGGAATAGCGAGTAGATGTTACCGGGAGTACAACATCTGTATTACCACTGACACGACATGAATTGAGGAAACACAAAACAATGTAAGCTGCTTTGGCACCCAAAATTGTTTCAGGATAAGAAAATGTTATATGACTCACGGTGGATGAATAAGCACATATGTAAGGCATGTGTATATATATTAGAAAATGGGAATAACCTGAACATCCATATTCGGAGTCTGGTAGGAATAAGTTCTTGGTATATATTGAGCACTGTTCTAGGAGAATCCTTCCAGTTAATAGCTACCACAGCACTGCAATGAACAAGAATAAGTGGATTATGATCTTGTGAATTTATTATAACGTGGAAAGAATTATACAGTGGTGCACTTTATGTTGTGCATAGAAGCCCTAAAGTCACTACCAATTATCAAATGATTTAGTTGCAAGAAACATTGACTTGTTAGTTAATACTTAATAGTGCAGAATAGCATTTTGCTTCTCTGGTAGTATTTCTGTGTTCAGTCCTATTTTCATATAGTTCCTAGATTACAACTCATCATAGAAACTTGCTCCTAGTTGATTTTTTTTGTCACTTACTATATTTCAATGTAAGTAAGACGGTTAATCGATTTTGTAACACATAATGTGGAAGTAAGTAGAGGCTTTCAAAAGTTTCTCTTATGAGAATTACCTGCAGGTTTGCCATTTAGCAGGCCTATGATCTGGATGAACATGTAGAATCCTTTGGACCTCTGGTAGATTGAAGTATGTAGTGCTGTGCTTCGCGGTGCAAGGATCATATACAGTTCTGAGATTTCCAACACGCTGTTACATAACAAAGCATATGAATAAGGATTTGCACTATAAAATTATACAATTCTGGACTTCAATTCAGAGTTGATAATATGCATCAGTATCCATCGTTGGAGTTTATAAGCTATATAGTAGAATTTCTACCATTGTGGATGTTTGTGGGATATATGGACAATATGTTACTACTGTCCCAAGGCTACAGTTGGGTTTTTCAGTTAACAAAATGTGTCAATTCATATCACAACCTCTGCTGGAGCATCGGAATGCTGTGTAAACACATCTTGACGTATTTAAAAGGCGCCATTGACTATGGTCTCTGTCTACAACTTGCTGTGAGTGCTAAACACTAAAATCTGATTGCCTTATGTGATGCGGATTTGGACCTTAGAAATTGATGACAGAAGGCTCACTTATGGTGCGTCCGTATTATGCACAATGTTGAACTCCTACCATCCATATCAGAAGCCCATTCTGCATCACAAAACCTTGCAAACTAAGAGACCACTGAACAGAAACAGGTCGCAGAACAAGGCCGAAATCAGATGTCCCTTTGAGGTATCTAAGAATGCACTTGACAGATGACGAGTGAGTTTGCGAAGATTGTGACATAAACTGAAACACTTTTCATAGAACATAGCCAAATCTGAGACTGTTGCAGAGGGGCACTATTCACAGTAAGGCTTGAGGTGGTTGATATAAATGCACAATCGCAACTTTTTAAAAGTTAAGGGGTTAAAAATACATTTAAGCCTAAAAAATAAAGCACACAAGTAAGACAGTAGTAGAAGCAAGGTAGACTCACATGCTTTCTTTTAACTATCTGATTATCATTAGCATGGCAAGGAGTAGTAAAGATACTGTATGGATCTATATTACCAAGTTCTTTTTCAGCAATTTCCCAGATTTTTTCACACGACTCTGACGGGTGTTTGACCGACTGAAAATCACAGAGAAGGTTCAAGAGCTTGAATGTTTGATCTGAAATCATACCATTTGTCCACATAAACTGGAACATTCCCAATTGATCATGGAAATCATCTGTTAGAGCATTTCCTACCTGCAGCAGACAGTGAAATATACTATTGACTCGCGACGGAATTTCACATCCTTTTTTTCTGCTATTTATTCTCCACATCTATGCAATCTTGCATGGGATATTTACTTGTTTTTATGCAAAAACATTAAATTCATACCATGTAACCTTTGAGATTTATAGAATTTTGTTTTGTAGCTGAGTTGTACTTGACAATAACTTGGCTAAGTTGGGGAACATAATGTCTTAAAACAAGGAAAACCAGCATCAAAGAACTCATACACATGAAATGATAAAGTTTCCTTATCTATCTCACCATTTGTATTTACCTGCATAGCTCTCACCACTAATGAAAAATTCTGTTTCTTTATACTGGGGAAAACGCTCGAACCACTTCAATAGAAATATGAGAGAGTCCTCAGCTGCACATAATTAAGGTATCATATCAATAGCCGAGATCAATTAATGCATGTAAATGCGTATATTTTGTAAATGTAGCGAATCCAGTTCCCATTAAGTAATATCTTCTTACCTGTCCTCTTATCTCCATTGTTGAGAATATCAGAAGAAGCATTTGAATATGAAAATCCAACTCCAACAGGAGAGTCAATAAAAAGAATGTTGGCAACTGCAAAAAAAATCAAAATGAAATGATGCATGTAACACATTATAGCTCATAGGCATACATTTTTTGAATGGTTAAACACAAAACCACTCACCTTGATTCCAAGAATGAGGATTAAGATAAAGGGTATTGCCATCTGAATTAATATGAAAAGGACGAATTTCCTCAGCCTCACCATAAGCAATAGATGAACAACGAGGACCACCATTGAACCATAAAAGAAGAGGTTTTGAAGTAGGATCTATATGATCTGCTTCAATGAACCAGTAAATCAGTGTCCTACCAACATCCTTGTTAACTGTAATATAACCAGAATAGTGTTCAAAGTTGATGTTGAAGTTTTGACCTGGGAGTGCTGTTCCAATCCTGTCTTGCTCTTGTTGGTGGTCAGTTGCAAAGGCTAATATGATGTTGCATAGGAAAAGGGCTGCCAATGTTATGATGTCTTTGAACAAAGACCACTTAGAATTCACCATTTTAGATTGTAGATAGTGAAGGTACCACTCATGCACTCACTTCCTTGGATAAAACTTTTTTTATATCACCCCATTTTCCAAATTATATACTCCCTCCGTCTCTAAAAAATAGTCGTTTAAGGTTTATGCACGATTATTAAGGAAATGATTAACTGTGTTGATTTTGATAGTAAAATCAGTATCATTTACTAAAACACCGTTATTAATTGTAGTTAGTGGAGTAGTTAAGTTGAATGAAATTCAATAAATAAGAGTATAATAATGGAAAAAATAAATGATGCATTGATATTCTAAAGTGACAATTATTTTGAGAAAAAGAAAAATAGATAAAGAGAAAATTATTGTGAGACGGAGGGAGTATAAGTTACTAGCACAATTTCAAGTGTAAAACTTTTTCCACACAACCAAAAAAAAAAGGGTTAATGGTGCTTTACCCCCTGTAATATAGGTTATTTCCGGTTCTCTCCCTGTAATTTTTTTTTTTGATTTACCTCCATGTCATTTTTTTTTGTTTTGGAATAACCCCTTAATAGGTCATTCAAAAACGAAAATTTCTGCAAAAAAAAAAAGTGGTTTTTGAATGACCTATTAGGGGCGTATTCCAAAACAAAATTTTTTTACAGGGGCAAAAAAAATTTATAGGGGGAAAATCGAAAATGACATATTTTACAGGGAGTAAAACACTATTAACCCAAAAAAATATATAAAACTTTTTTACACATGCATATAATCAAATCAGATGTCACTTTTTTAGGTTAGTTTTTAAACTATATCTACGAATATATATTTGTCATGATTTGATTAGATGCATGCATAAAAAAGTTTTACAACTTTGGTGCATGAAAGTTAATCTTAATTAACTTCGATGTTTTTATCAAGCAGTAATTGCCTTGATGAAAAATTCTACAAAATAAGCAATGTAATGAACACTTTTTGTTTTTGTGGTAGATAGAAGAAATAGCAAAATAACCATTGAAATTCACACATAAGTGGAGATGTCATGGTTTAAAACCCCGATCATGACGTTCGGTCTAATAATTTCAACATTTTTATTAGTTCATCTATGACTTGTTTAGGTAATGGACACTATGTCATGAAGACATTAGATAACTTTAAAATATAATACCTACCAATTTGATTAGGGGTCCATTAATAGTCTCCAATTTGATTGGACTTGCGCTACAACTAATATACAAGCATTGATCAAAATAAAAAAGCTTAAATGCACTTTTAATTCCCCTGTTTAAAAAAATAGTAGTTTTGATTCCCCTATTTTAAAAATAAACTTTTTGGTCCCCAAATGTAATTTTTCTTGAGTTTTGGTCTCCCACCCTATTTTGGAATCAATTTTGGCATCATCACTAATAATATTTCATTGCTTACATGGAATAAATTTATTATACATATCATTACTCATTTCTTAAATTCAATAACAAACATTTTAAAACTTAGAAAGAAAAAAATCTCCCTCAATCTTTTTAAAAAATAATAAACATTTAACTAACCCAAAAAATTTGTGTTCATAATGTTAATCAAAATTTCAAAATCAACATAGGGCAATTGAGCTCAAATAGTTAATGATCTTCTTCATCAAGGATGAATCATTCGGGAGAACCTGTTTGATACCTAGGTGGAACAATTCTCGAACAGTCTATCCTTTCCTCACGGCTGAATTCCCGGACCCATGGCTAACTCTCGGTTTGTATTGCTATCTAGTGTATTTTAGGGCGTGTCCATCGTATGGTGTCGGCTGCATGGTGGACTTGGGTCGGACCCGAGCGGAGCCGGATTGAGCTTTGGACTAGTCCAGAAAGACTTTTAATTTTAATCCCTCGAAAAAATTTCTTCAAATTTTGATCCTCTAAATTTTCTGATT
>Ga0315914_1006990_pt1 | contig 15792 bp, 6 predicted proteins | sample MpolenodulesMG_FD_203920 | JGI IMG/M metagenome (GOLD analysis project Ga0315914, IMG submission 203920) | Medicago polymorpha root nodule microbial communities from Los Angeles, California, United States - elongated nodules | ecosystem: Host-associated > Plants > Roots > Nodule | place: USA... | reverse complement strand
ATCAAGTATTTTTTTTTTTAAATAATGGTTTTCCTTCTTCAAAATCCTTGAGTAATTAACATGTTAGCACTTAGCATTTTGTTACCTTGCTATAATTTTTTTTAAAAAATTTTTGTATGGAAATCCTTGTTTTGTGATTTGGATGGTTATGCACAGATGGTTTCTCTCTTATTATTATTTTTTTTTGTATGCGTAGGATTCAAGATGGTACAAGCATGCAAGTAAACACACATTAATTATCCCCTAAATCCAACACTATAAGGTATGACATCAAACAATTTTGCATTTTGAATTAGTTTTTGTTCCAGTATTATAGAAGGATTCTTTGTAGTTGTAACAATACGATTATTGGTGTGGTTTTGGGGACAAAGCGTTAAACACTTGTGTTTCTTCTGGAGGTCTTAAGAGATGTTTTGAATAGGGATTCATATTCTCTAGCCTTTGTTGGTTGTGCTGCAAACTGGATGTAATATTTCCACCTGGTGATTGTGTTATAGTTTCCTCATAGCTGCTTCAGTATAGTAGTCCTTGTTCATGCTATATTTTTTGATTTTGAGTTTTCATACTTGTTTTATTTTGAATTGGTTGTTTTTTTATGGTTAAATTTTCTATTGTTGTGTATTTTATAATTTCTCTTGTAAATGATGTCATCAACCATGTGAGGAGAAGAGATAGTCAAGTGAATTTGTCATCCACCTTAGTGATTCGGATAATGACGAAGTTGCTCATCTATGCCTTATGGGACTTAAGAAGAAGCGTCAAGAGGTAATCTATTTTGATTCCGACTCCAATTTTAACTTTTCATACAAGGAATGACAAAATGCTCTTGTAGAAATGCATGGTGATGCAATGAATGCTTTAGAAAGAATATGCGCCCAAAAGAGAGTAATTCTCTAACGGGAAGCCAAACTATTAAAACTCATGGGTGATTTTTAAAAGTTAAAAAATGACCATCCATCTCTTGTGAATGAGCATGTTGCTATCCAAGTATTCAAATTGGATGAATTTTGCTAGTTGTGAAGTTTGTCCTAGTCTATATGAAGAGATCAAATCTCTAAAAATTAAACCCGAACAAGACTCCAAAGCTCCTATGATATTTCCTATGAAGTCAAAATGTGAAAGAACTTCTTTTTGAAGACCTTACAAAAACTACTCTTATGTTAAAAATAAAAATGACAATAGCAAATTCCACGGACACAACGTTAGGTTTTACAAAAATCTTTTTTTAGTTTGAAGGTTTCAACATAATATGGCCCTAAAAATGAGCATTTGAGGACTCGTCGTTGCAATGTGGTTTCTAGATGCAGTCTATGTGGTTTGACAAATGAAACCTCTATTCATATTTGTCTCCAATATAATGTCCATTTGTTGTTAGAGTTTGGAATTGGTTATCTTCTATGTTACATCTAGGGGTGGGCAAAAATAACCAAAACCCAATTCGAACCGGTTAACCGAACCGAACCATATCAAAATTAACTGAACCATTTAACCAATTCTCAAACCGAACCATTATTTTGATAACAATTCACTAACCAAACTGAACCGTTAGTAACCACAATTATCCGAACCGAACTGAACCGAACCATTAACCATATCTATTTTAAAAATAACTTATTTTAAAAAACAGCTTATTCAAAACAACTTATTTTAAAATAGTTTATTTTATGCAAAACAACTTATTTTAAAAAACAGCTTATTCAAAACAACTTATTTTAAAACAGCTTATTTTAAAGAACAACTTATTCAAAACAATTTATTATAAAAACAACTTATTTTATGCAAAACAACTTATTTCAAAAGAGCTTATATTAAAAAATAGCTTATTCAAAACAGTAAATATAGAGACTCTGAAATCTGAAAATCAGTGTAGATATTCATTTAGTATAGAATAATATAGCTATTGATGTTCTGTAGTTCATTCTCTGGGAATTTTGTTTTCAATTTTGCTTTCAACCATCTAGGTTACTACCATATTTCACGTAATACTTGATTTCCCTTATTATTACTTTATGAGCATTTTAAAGCAACACTATTTGGAAGACTTTGGAGGATTAACCAATGTACTTGTCATTTGTTTTAAAAATTATGCTAGCTAGCTTATACACGATCAACTTACACCAAGAAATATTGTTTTGCTTTATGATTTGTTTTTCGAATGTATGTATGTCTGTGTATATATATGTATGGACAATGGAGCGTTTCAAGTGAGAGCATGCCTGTTAGTAGTAATAAATTTTTACCATTAAGCATATGCCAGTAGTTGAAATTAGAGTTAGGAACCTCACCCTTTCACTTTAAATCTTCGGTTCAAAATTTTGATTTTGGTTTAGTTCAGTTTGGTTAATAGATAAGCAAACGGTTAACCGAACTATAACTTTGGTTTAATTCGGTTAGTTCCAAACTTTAAACGGTTCGGTTCGGTTATTCTGAACCATTTCAACACTTTGGTTCAGTTCGGTTCGGGTAATATGGTTAACCGAACCATGCCCAGCCCTAGTTACATCACATGTTTTATCTTAACTTCTTTCAAGACTTGTTGCAATATGTGAATTGGTCGAGTAGTAGCCAAGTCACAGATATTACTCTTGCTTTTATCATCTTTAATCTCAATGCTATTTGATTTGTTAGAAATCAAATCAGCTTTGAGAATATGATTATGTCTTTTCAGCAAATTTGTATTAATATTTCTGCATCTATTCATTTAGGAGGGAATGCATGAAAGGGGTTCATATTTAACTCCAAATATGATTTTCAAGCAATCAAAGCCCAGTCATCTGAGGCCTGCTCCAAAATAGAGGTCAAGGGGAAGATTATACCGATGGAGCACCTATAGGAGCTCCTGATCATGCTTCAACAAGAGGGATCTTTAGAAATCATGATGATCACGTTGTTTATGCTGAATTACTAGCTGCTATGAAAGCCATTGAAATAGCTAAGGAGAGAAATTAGAATTTCATTTAGCTTGAATGTGACTGATTATGGACGCTTCTAAGAATCATCATATTGCTCCATGGAAGTTGTTCACTAGATAGTCTAATTGTATAGAGAAAGTAATCATTGTGCATACAAGATTTAGTATTGTTAACTTAGGGGATCATTGGTGGGATCATGTTCATTCTTTTATTGACGAGGATTTATTTAGAAATAGGATAGGATGATTTTGCCATGCTATAGATTTGACTGATCCCAGGTTGTAACTGCATGCAGTAAAAGCTTTGGACCGTTCGATAAAAAATTAACGGTTGAGATCAAAATTATGTGAGGTGTTACACGGGAATGACGTTTCCTCAATGTGTCAATATAGTTGGAATGTCTGATATTCACATATGATGCTTTTGCATCATACTAGTGTTTCTATAAAAAAATAAAAAACACCTTATTACTTATTATATCATATTCAACTTAACACATTGTCAACGAAAATAAGTCTAAAATTCATTGATGGAGAAAAAATTGAAGTTTTAAAATTGAGAGAAAATAAATTTTCAAATTTAAATAAAAATGAGAGAGCTAAAGTCGTGAATGGAGAAAAAGAACCTTAAGTTTTAAATAATACAATCATGATATTTAGACATCATATTTTTTTTAGGCTCATTCAACACCCCTTTTTATTTTCATCTCTTTATTCCTATCACATGATCAACCTATTATATACATCCTCACATCAATCTCTTTATCTTTCAAAGTGTATATATTCATATTGGATGTACATCAAACATTTTTTAATTGTGTATATAAATGATTTTTTTTTTGTGGTGGCCGGGGTTTGAACCCCGATCCTTACATATATTATACATTGTCCCTACCAACTGAGTTAAACTCACGAGGATGTATCTAAATGAGTCTCACATATATACATTAATTATTTATAATTTTTTTTAATAATAGCAATGCTTAATAAGCTAAGTCTCACCCATTAAAGATGGTTTAAGCAGGAATGACTTATCTCAACTGAAACCCACTCAATTTTTTTTTGCAGTAGTTACATCTCAACTCTCAAATTAAATCCCTCATTTTCTTATATTTTTATTTCTCTTTTATGTTTGATGGTTAAAATACAACAATTAAAGGAATTTGAGAAAACTTCAATTGAGAGAATCACTGGACCATCATCTTTATAGTTTATACATCAAAGTCAATCACTGATGTCAAAATCAATGATGACATGAAATTACCCATTATCTTATAGTTCACTCACACAATAATGCAATGTTGGATATAACCCCATAAATCCAATCAATCATGTGTTATATACAAATTACAACATACTGTGTATGACAAGTCAATAAAAGTAACAAAATCAACAAGTGATATCTCTTCAGAATCTCCCAACTTTAAACTAGAATTAGCTTTACTTGGTTTTGCACAGGAATAATTGTGATTCCATCACATTTCCATAATGAAGCATATGCTTCACGTGATTAATTTAATTTGGTGTTTACATTGCCTACAGTATATATTCTGCGGGGGACCACCAAGTTTCTAGATTATTCTTTTAGGGAAAATATTTGGTATACATCTATATGTGTATTTTAAACGGGGAATGAATTATCTTAGGTGTAATTTATACATTTAAAAATAAAGTGTAAAATCCTACTATTATAAGAGGAAGAAATACACGAAAACTTTTGACAAAGCGAGTTAGAGGAAGAAATATATGAGAATTTTTGATAAAGTGAGTCATAATGTTGATAAATCATACTTTACTCTTTTATGTGTAAATTACATATGAGAGAATGCATTTTCATTTAAAAGAGAAAAAGATAAGAGAAAGCGATATGATAGACATGATTTATTGATAAAATAAAATACGAAATGAGCGTAGAGAAATTTGATGTGTTCAAATATAATGACTATCTTTTTATATGAGTTTAATTTAGGCTAATAAAATATATCATTAAATGTGTTTTTGGTTTCTATAAATATACGAATTTTTCGTTTTAGTCCCTCTAAATTTTTTGTTAGACTTTTAGTCCTTAAAAAATTTTACATCACTATTTTTGATCTCTACTTTTTAGTCAACTCATGTTTAGCCTTCATATTTTTTAATAAAATTTTCTAGAAATGTGTAGAATATTATGACAATCTCTCTTAAAAAGTAGGATTTTTTTTAACAAAACATGAATTAAATATGAATTTTTAAATACCAAAAACATAAAAAAAATTATATTTAATTCATGTTTTGTTAAATTTTTTATTTTTTTGGAGAGATTGTCATAATGTTCTACCCATTTCTGAAAAATTTCATTAAAAATATGAAGGTTATACATGAGTTGACTAAAAATTTAGGGACTAAAAGTGGTTATGAAAAACTTTTTGGAGACTAAAAGTCTAACAAATTTTTTAGAGATTAAAACAAAAAATTGATATATTTATAAGGATTCAAAACATATTTAACTTTAAAATATATGAAGATTTTTTCTTGATAGAATAAAATATGAAGAATTTGAACAATGATGCAATATGTTCAAGTTTATCATTATAACTTATAAGTATAGCGTAGAAAGGAAGGGCCAGTCATATATCAAATGTTTAGCTTTTAAGTCCTTACAAAATTAGGATTAAATTTATTTTTGATCTAAAAAACATCAAAATAATTAGTTTTTAAGTTTAGTCCTTAAAAATAACACATTCACTTTTAGTTCTTATGTGAACTATTTTGAGGATTAAAATTAAAAAAGTTATTAAAATATGGACTAATTTTACAAAGTAAAATATTATGGAAGACTAGAATTTCCATTAAAATTTTATAAAATCTAAATTAAAAACATGTGTATTTATAGAGACCGAAAACATATTAAATCCTCTGAACTATATTGACTTATTTTAATTTGAAGGTTTAATGTAAAAAAGCCTCTAATATAGATCTCTTTTTTACGTCCACCCATGTCCTCAGTGAAGACTCCTCAATATTATTGACTTATTTTATTTTAGGTTTAATATAAGAACTCCTCAAAATGACCTACAATAGTTAGTTACATCAAATTAAAACACATCCTCATTTTCTCTCTCATTACACCATTGTTTTTGCAAGCGCTGCTTCACCCAATGCTTGCATCTATGAATCATTTTCTTTCTTTGTTCAAAACGAATCATCTCCTTTCAACCAAAGAGATCCTTAAATCTTTTACATCAAACATAAAAAAAAAACACCCACAACAAAAACTCATCTTTAATTTCCGTGGACGATATGCAAATGGCTGCCCAATCAATATCCATCTACTTTCTCCATTGTCACCATCTCATTGAGATCCATAGATTCCATGGCTATTGCAATCAAATTTGGCTAATCAAAGTTGGCCACTGTTATTTTATTTTAAATTTTAAACTAAAAGTATTTACTCTAACAAATATTTTTAATATTCCGGTTTTGACACATTTATATGGTAACCGTTGTAATTTGAAAAATTAACATCACATACATCCGGTTCCAGTGACACAAAAATCTAACATTGATGTGAAATAACATAAGACAAGTTCGTCACAAACGTATTTGAGCAATTGACAAAAGATTAGAGTAGGTTACCAATTTAGTTGGACACTATTCTTTTTTATGTCATTTGACTCTTAACTTATAAAAAATAAACAAGCACACTTGAGCATGTAGAAATATTAGTAAAATTAATTGCTTTTAACGTGAATAAATAAGGGATGACGATAAAGTTTTATGATAAAAGGAAGTGTAACCCATTATTGTAGGTCATTTACTGAGGATCGGTAGACCTTAAAAAAAGTTCAATATTAGGGGCTTCCTTAATGGTATAATTATGAAAATAAAAATCTATTTTGCATAAAAATGGTCAATTTTAACCAAACATTAAACATGTAACTTTCTCTCTCTTTTTTTTTTTGAAAGGATGTAACTTTATCTTGAAATCTAAAGTATAGAGACTATATATTTTTTCAAATTGGATTTAAATTCTGGTTAACAGCGTACTTTGATACACTACGATGATAGGCACAATTCTAACTTTAGAACTCATCAAGGCCATTTTGAATGGCTTGTTATGTTTATTGTGCTTACCAATGGTCCAGTCATATTTCGGTTTCACATGAACCTAACTATTTTAGGATGTTCTAAGTAAGTTTGTTCTTATTTTGTTCGATTGTATCATTTTATATGGCCCTCCTTCTCCCACACATTTACATCATTGTGGGTTGTTATCCTTCCTTTAGTAGATTCAATTTTTTTAAGGATAATATTAAGTGTTTATGGTATGGTTTTTAACTATTTTTTTTATAATAAATTTTGAAAAATTATGAATAGTTTAGTTAAGAAGCATACGAAAAACGTCTAAGTTTTATCCTTTATTAAATTGTCCAAGAGTTCAATTTTCTCTGAAGCCAATTTGGATGGCTAATTTAGCCTTTTCATTTTTTTTTATCTTGTCAAAGTTAATCTCTTTTTATGATTTAAACTATTATATTTTTAAATTAAATAACTATAAAATATCATTGTTATAATTTACACTTTCTTTGGTCAATATTATAAGTAAAAGTTCATCTTGTCAAAACAAGTAAAAGTTCATTTTTTTTAGATTTATTGAATAGTCGGTGCATCTAATATGTATTATAGTTCAAATATATTAGTTATTCAATGAATTTGAAAAATGAATATTTGTTTTTTTTTTGAGCAAAAAAATGAATATTTGTTTATGATAATGACGAAAGGAGTATTTAACAATTAGATGTCAATCAGATCCAACCCTAAAAATGTACACCATCTAATCAAAATTTGACCAATTTCAACTCCAATTTCCAAATTATAAGTCGTTTTGGGGAAAAAAACATGTCCAAGATTTTAAGTTGCTTTACAATATCAATGAAATTAAACTTTTACATCATTGAATACACAAGTTCCAAACAAAAACTTTTATCTTTAGGTTATTAACTTGCGCCTTAAGGGCACAAGTTAACATTTCCCTTCCTATTATACCATTAACTATTTACATTACTCATTCTCCTTTCAATTATTTAATTTATTTTTCGCAAACTATTTATTAATGACAATTTTGTAAACGCAACTCATAATATATCATTCCCATATAAAATTAATTACATTTTTTAATACGTGTAAAATGTCCAAAACATCATATAATTTGGGATGGAGTGATTAGTTGTTAGTTTTAAATGCAAAAAACGAGCAGATGATCACGAAGGACCGTGTGTTCACGTTTTTTTTTTACTCAATGTATATAATTCACGTTAAGCACATGAATTAATAACTTTGTGGGATAACTTCTTGAATTGCATTTTGGTGTGATCATAATAATCCACCATCTATTGCCCTAAAAATATTATATTTATTGTTGACCTTGAGTATAAAATATTGCTAGTTAAGGCTGTAATGGTTGCGTAACACCATGATGAAGGTGGGAGTGCTTTGGCCACAATGAGTTTTGCTCAAATTTTGGCCACAAAATGTTTGACTTAAGCCATGATTAATTATACTCTGCGATATTAGGCAAGGTTGATTAAATAATTATCAAGTGGAATTTGTTTGGTGTTAGTAATTCTTTTATTAAATATAAGTTTTTTTTAATCCAAAAAACCTGTATCCGGGTCAAGGGTATTAAATATAATATATTAATTCATTCAAACAGGTAGATTCGTAAAAACAAACAAATTCTATGTCATTGAAACTAAGGATTAATCTGCGAACAAACTTATAACATCTAAATTAATAGTATAAAATAATATAATGTCTATAAATGTGATAAATTAAAGTGACTAGAATATCTTTGTCTTAGAATTTGTAGCGTTGATGCCCATTTTTTAAGTTGACAATCAACTCAACTAAAAAAATAAAAAGTGCCACGTCTAACCTTGATCGTGAATATTATGGTAGATATGATGATTTAGATGAACAATGTACATGACCGGTTGCTAAATTCCCAGAGGAATGTGGTATCGTCTCACAACACACTATATCAAAATTTCTTACTATGAACGGTGTTACTGGAAGGCGAAGTAGAGCGCTTAAAGTTATGGTAAGAAGTATGATTGCTCATTCAAACTTACCAGAATCACTATGAGGAGAAGCAATTAAAATTGCAGCATATATCCTTACTAGGGTTCCAACTAAACAAACTACATAAACTCACGAATATTGGATAGGTAAAAAAAAGCCTATTTTAAAGCATTTGCATGTTTAAGGTTGTCCAGCTGAAGCAAAGCCTTATAGGACAAGTGAAAAGAAACTTGACTCAAGGACCGTGAGTTGTTATTTTATTGGATATTCTAAAAAACTAGGGGGTATAAATTTTATGAACCCATAAATAAGTCGATTTTCAAATTAGGAAATGCCTGATTTTTTTAGGATGTTGAGTTTGCAAGGGGTTATGGACTTTGATATTGAAGAGGGATATCTTGATATTTCCACAGGTGTCATTGTCATTGCTTAAGATCCTTTCTTGAATTTGTCCAAGACACAATAAATCAAGACAATGTTGAAATCTCCATGCAAGAAATTGTTCCAAAGGAACAAACTTTTACATCTCAAAAACATACGTCGTTAAGGAGATCCACAAGAGAAAAAAGAAGTGTAATACAATATGAATATATTGTGTTTCTCTAGGAAAATGAGTTTGACATTGGAATGATGGATGATGATTCGAACAACTTCCGTCAAGTCATGAAAAATTCAAATTCTCAAAGGTGGATTAATGCCACGAATGAAGAGATTAATTCCTTAAAGGACAACCAAATTTAGGATACTCTCCCATTGCCACAAGGTACGAAAATCATTGGTCTCAAGTTGATATTTAAGACCAATAGTGATTCAAATGGCGATGTGGAGAGACACATAGTTTGTCTTGTCATAAAAAAGGGTTTATACAAAAGGAAAGCATTGATTGTAAAGTGACTTTCTCTCTAGTTTCTTATGAAAGACTCTTTTAGGACTAAAATAGCATTGGTGGCGTATTTCAATCTTGAGTTATATCAAATGGATGTAAAAACTTTATTTCTAAATGGTAACATTGACGAGCCACTTTATGGTGCAACTAGACAATTTTGTTTCAAAAGATTCAAAGGAGATGGTTTGCAAACTTAAGAAATCCATGTATTGGCTAAAGCAAGATTTTCGACAATGGTATTTCAAATTTTATCAAGTGATCATCTTGTTTGGTTTTGAGGTGAATTTGGTTGATGATTGGATATATCATAAGTTTTGTGGGAGTAAGTATATTTTCTAGTTTTATATGGTAATGATATTTTGCTTGCCAATAACAACACATACTTGTTGTATGAAGCCAAGAGATTTCAAAAAAGAATTTTGAGATGAAAGATCTTGGTCATGCATCTTTGGTTTTCGGCATTCAGATATACCGAGATCGTTCTCGAGGTATTTTTGGATTGTCACAAAAAAGGATATATTGAAAAGGTTCTTAAGAAATATGGCATGCTAGATAGTAAACTCGGTGATACCCCTGAACCTTGATGGCTAAGAGAGACAAGTTTAGTCTCAATAAGTGACCTAAAAAAATGACTTTGAAGAAAAGAAAATGCAGAGGATTCTCTATGCATCAACAATAGGTACTCTAATGTATGATTAGGTTTGTACGCGTCTAGATATTACGTACATTACAATGATGTTGGGAAGATATTTAAGTGTTTAGAGCATTAAAAGGCAGCTTAACGGGTTATGCGGGACTTAAAGAGAACAAAAGACTACATGTTCATGTATCGTAACTTAGATCAGTTTCAGATCATTAGGTATACTGACTCCGATTGTGTTGGATGAAAAAATTATATTTTAAGAGGCTTCCAACCGTAGAACTTAACTAAGAACTTTGTCTAGGGCTGCACATAGTGGATATAGAATTAAAAGGCCACTTAAGTTATTTTTTACAATTTAATAGTAGTTCTATTTTTAATAGCATCGAGAACTTGACGAAGTATAAACACATAGAGATTAAGTTCTTGGTTGTTAAAGAAAGATTTCAGAGTGAACAACCGTCTATTAAGCAAATCAGGACAAACTATATGGTGGTGGATCCGCTTAGTAAAGAGTTGTTACCCAAAAGGTTTCATGAGCATACTGCTCGTATGGGTATTATGACATTAATTGATATTCAATTTTAGTGGGAGTTTGTTATTGTAAATGCTTTTATGATATAAACAAATTTCAGGTTAAGTAAGGTTTAAGGATATTTTATGCAGAAATAAAGTTTTGGTTAAGGTTTGATCTCACTAAGGATTATGGAGGACCAATTGGAATTAAACATGTTAAGATCACATGACATGACAATTCCATCCTACATATCCACATCATGATCCATGTCATTCCTTTTGTGTTAGCATATGTGACCATTGATGGGTTTAGTTACGATAGTTGTAACGAAAATTGCTTTGATCCTATGTTGGCATGATTGATGGACTAGATTGGTTATATATACATTCAGCAACGACAACCATTTGAGCTCATATGGATAATTCTTGCAATGTATGATTATATGGTTGAAGATAGTGTCCAAGTGGAGATTGTTGGATTATTAATCGAACATTGACCTTATATGTGAATAATTATGAAAAATTGTTGTTTACACTAAATGATTTGCTATCACACACATGGAAATGACCAAAATGCGACAACGATAGTTAACTACTGTTCGCTCCAAAAGAGAAAATTAAGCAGCAAACTGAAGTTAACTACAATTGGGGGTATTGAAAGTCATTTCCATGTGTGTGATAACAAATCATTTAGTCTAAAAAGCAATTTCCATAATTATGTATTGTTGATTGTCATTTAAGTTAGGCCCAATTAAAGTGATCTAATTAGGTTTGGTAAAGTGAGTTTATGAGTATCTAATAGAGTGTGTGTCTTTAATGTGTAGAGACTAATGTGTAATTCTGTTTTTATGATGGACTAAAATAGAAATATTAATAGTTAACCCTAGTTTTAGTGCTATAAACAAAGAGGTCATGGTCCCAAGTTACACACACCAAGCGCCGTTCTTGTTGGCATCTCATCATCACAAGGAGACAAAGAGAATAAGAAAGGTTCCTCTCAGTGAGAGAGTGTGTGTAGATTTGAAAGGCCATTACCACATCAACTATATATGAAAATAAATACAGATACGCTTCCGCATATTGATATATTGTTTCTGATGATTAACATGATTGACTCTAGGGTTTAAAATTAAGTTTGGTTCTAACACTTTACTTATTCAAAGAAACAAATAAACTTCATTGGGTAAAATGGGACGAGAAAAGTAAAAAATATCTTACTATTTAACCCAAATTCAACCTGCTTTGTAAACAATATGCAACTCTAGTTGTGGCTTCTCTCCAATGTTCTTCTTGGTGTGTTGATGACACTTGAGAGGCAATATTTTCACGTGTTTTTTTTTCCCTTATGGATTCTTCATATGTCCATTGACAAAAAAGAAAAGTAATAGGAACTAAAAAGTCTAACTAATTCTTTGTGAAGAATGGATGACCTTTTATGAGTGTCTTTTCAACGCAACCCTCTTGCCAATCGACTTTGGCTGACACGTAACGTTAATTTGGTGTCCAAAATAGAACAGTAACGTAACGTGGTCCCATATGAAAAGAATGTGGGCACAAATACTATGCCATTGCAACAATGATGTTGTTAGTGTGCAAGTTAGGAGCATCTCACTAATTCCATTCAAGTTTTGTTACTAATTCAACACATAACTCCCTTCAAGTTTTGCGTTTTTTTGAGTTAAACTTTTCTCCAATTTCAAGAATAAAGAGCACAAAATTCCTAAAAAAATACATATTAAAATAGATATATTAGTAAAGACCACATTTAATATACGAATGGAAAATATACCATCATCATCAATATAAGTGGAAAATATAGTAAGTGTGTAAGATGATACGTATGTACGGAAAAAATAAGGAAAAAAAGTGAAATACCTCAATATGTACTTATTAAGGAAAATATATTTTGTTTGAAGGAAGGAATTTTTCTCTCTTATCAAATAGATATATTAGTAAAGATCACAATCAATATAGGTGGAGAGTATTGACCCATGAGTAAATTCTAAAAAATTATTAAAAAAGAGTCTTGACAAAAGTTCTAAGAACATTGTTTAAGGAATCCACAAAAAGAAACTTTGTCTTGAAAATACAAGTCAAATACATGTAAAAATCATATATAACTACACAATTTTTAATGTAAAAATTACTATTTTTATATGCCTAAACAATGTCCTATGGGCACTTGTTAGCATTTTCCTTAAAAAAAACCTTATTCAGGTGATAGCGAATCTATGATTATGGATCCATTTAGTGATAATATTAAAATCTCTTTGAGGTTAATAATAAAATGATTATTAGTATCACTTTAAGAATAAAGCTCCATCAATCTAGTTCTAAAACAATTAATTCTTTTATTAAGTTTGATTAACTGACTTAAGACATATATATAATAATTGTATTTTATAAATTATTATTAACCCATCAAATTTGTCTCTGAATTATCATTCATCTCTGCTATTTTTATAGGAATTGGGGAAACAAATTTGAAGAATTAATGATATTAACTACTTTTATATTTCTAGTGTATAGGATCAAATTGAAAAGATTGTTATTGTTTAACCACTCATTGATGGTTTATTGGCCACTTTATATTTAATAATAGTTTGCCCTACTCCAATTTAAATAAAAAAAAATAGTGATAACTAGTGGGTCAAAAAGACAAATCCCATTCTCTATATAAGGTGGTTATGACAAGTTATATTTGTCAATTCAATATCCACATCTAGCCCCAATATCTCTTTAATTTTAGAATACTTCATCTAGTTACAGCTAGTATTCTTGCTAGCACTAGTTAGCTTGAATTTGAAGATGGAGAAGAACAAACTCAATGGGAAAAGAGGTGAGGTTGAAGATGAGATGAAATGGGTTCATGATTCTTCATTGGATTATAATGGAAGAGTTCCTCTCCGAGCTTCAACTGGTGCTTGGAAAGCCTCTTTTTTCATCATCGGTAAGGCTTTAACTTCTTGCATATATTTTACCCTAAAGTTCATCCATAATCATAATAATAGTAGCACTATAAGAATATATAGGATTTCCCTAAAAAAAAAATTAAGAATATATAGGATAATTTTGATATTTTGTTTTGATACATAATATTTCTCACTTTTTTTTTTTATAAATCAATATTTCTCACATATTAAGTTATCTAAAACTATAAAAAAATATATGTCAATCATATCCCATATATAAATTTCTATTTAATTTCTGTAGCTCGTGATATGTGGCTTGTTTCATATTGCAGTATGGATAATAATGATATCATATTCGTATATAATATAAGTTTGAATTTATTGCTGCCATTAAAGACCAAAAAATCCTTGCCGCCATTATAGAATTTAAGTCATGCCAAGTTGTAAAAGTATATCCTCACCTTACTTAATAAGATTTAATTTGCAACTACATAAATGCTGAACGTTAGTGAGTGATGGAAGAGTTTCGTCAAAAACAAGCTGCTGTGTTTAATTCATTAGCTTTTCTCATCTGTGCATACATAGTAAATGAATATTCCCGGCCAAATATTCTATATTAAGTAAAAAAAAAAACTCCTTTAAAAAAAAGTAAAAAAAAACTATAATTTAATGAGTTTTAAAATTTGTTAGTTAATATTTTAAAATAAAAACATACTCAAAATTTAAAAGAAAAATAATTTTCATAAGAATTTATTAAATGTCTACAAAGAACGTTTTTTTTTTAAACTAGCTAATTTGTCTTAATCAAATTCATCAAAAAGGAGTCTCGAGAAATATTTTTAAACGAAGTCATCTTCTTTCCTTGAATACATTTACCACCGTTATGCGTTTCTTAAATCAAAGTTTACCATTTTTATGATTAGGAAAAGATAAACTTATTTAATTTTTCTAATATCGTTCAATAGGCCATTGAGACTAGGTTTAGATAATAGAATACCTTTAAAAAATCTAGACTAGCTAGGTTTAGATGATACTTAAAATACCTTTGCTTTTGATTCACGAAAGGGAAGAATTGAAACTCACTCAGGACTATATATTTATAGATAATAAGTGTAAACTAAGTAACTATGAGATCATAAAAATAAAAAAAACCATAACTTGAAATGATTAAGAACTTACAGTTCGATTTGGACTGGGGGTGGTTCCCACTACCTACAAATAGTTATGTTCCTTTTTTTTACTATTGATATATTTTTTTCTGTTGATATATCTAGACATAATCTTCTACTAGTAACATCAGTGATGACAAATGAGATATGCTACATAATAAAGCAAATATACTATTAGTAGGTGAATTTCATTTTTAAGAAATCCCACTTTTAACAAGTGCTAGTAATCATGGGAGTGTGCTAAGCACTAGCAACACCAATAATCTACTGGCACCCCCATCCGGTAATACAATGGGTGCGTCCTATAGGAAATCATGGAAAAAATATTCCACATTTTTATTACGAAGGACATGCTTGAATCGGTGTTTTAAAACCCGGATTGATGATCGATCCGATTAAGGTACTGGGTCAATGCGTCATTGGTCGGACCAGTGGGTCAATGGTCGGACCGCATGACTGTTAACCCGGTCTATATATAAAACATTTAAAATATTTGACTTAAATTTCATAACTATAAAATTTAACAAAAAAATTATATAAAAATAGGCTTAATTGCACTTTTGGCCCCCTATCTTTCCAAAAGTTGCGATTTTGGCCCCTAACTAATTAAAATACAAAACAGCCCCCTATGTATTGGATCTTTGGCAGTTTTGGCCCCCAAAGCCACTTTTGACTTAGTCTTCGCTGACGTGGCACTC
>Ga0315914_1006989_pt1 | contig 15792 bp, 4 predicted proteins | sample MpolenodulesMG_FD_203920 | JGI IMG/M metagenome (GOLD analysis project Ga0315914, IMG submission 203920) | Medicago polymorpha root nodule microbial communities from Los Angeles, California, United States - elongated nodules | ecosystem: Host-associated > Plants > Roots > Nodule | place: USA... | reverse complement strand
CTGTTCTGTGTGAAAATCTGTTATGTGTCATTTTCCCTCTGCTATATGCTTGTATTTTTAGAAGGGAATAAAAAAATCGTACTCCTGAAAGAACACAACCTAGCATCACAACTAAGGTCAGCCGTCATGATAAATGACATAATATCCGTTTGCATCGAACTTTCTATGCTTTGTTCGATACTAGTTTATGTCCTAGCTTCCTCTTTTTGGTGTAGTCTTTTTGGTTTATTTCAAATAAATTGAAAATTCATGTGTATTGCAGTCTTTTTGAACTTGTCTATCGATGTTATATAGCAATACTTTGATGAAGAAGCACCTCGCTCGCTAAGTTATTAAGGTCTATTTATCAATTCCAATTTGCAAAACACATGATGAAATCTTTGCATCGAGTATCTTAGAAATATTTGTCTTGAGTATTGCAGCAACTATGTGTGTGAACCAAGCAAGCTTGCTGAATTGTTGTACAAAAACATGAAACACAACTCATAACAATTGTTGAACTACTGTTATTTGCTGAACTGCGTATATAGTCAATTGAAAACATTCCACTTGTATTTGTTGAACTGCTGTATATGCAGGAATAATTGCAAGCTGAAATGCAAACCACTCAATTTTAGAATGAAGCATTTGTCGAAATGTTTGGAAAGGGACATGCTGGATATGTCAACTTGAGAATGAAGCATCTGTCAAAGTGTTGAGAAAGAGATGTAGACATTCATGTGAGTCTAGCTATCATCTTGAGGATCACAGAGAAACTTCACCGAGGAATACCTAGATATTTTTATGGAGTTTAAATTCTGATACAATAGTTTTGAATGTCCAGCCACTAGTGTTTTAGTTTTTGAATGTTTAAACTATATGTACTTTATCTATTGTTTTGATTGTTAATCTTGAAAGAATTATATTTATGGGATTTAGATATTGTTAGTTATACATTTATGTATTTTAAGTATTTATTAATTTATTTATTTAATTGTCAACAAAAAGTGCCCCATTCAATTTTTTTATTTTTTTTAAAAAAACTAAACATTTGCGACTATTGTGAAGGGTCGCAAGTCCATTTAATTTAGATTAAACCACCTAATTTGCGACTGTTAGGAACTGTCGCAATAGCATTTGCGGCAGTTGGAGTGGCTGTTCTATGAAGGGTCGCAAATGACTCTTGCGACCCCAACATTAACGGCTGTTGGGCAACAGTCGCAAATGTACATTTGCGACCCTTCTAACAGTCGCAATCAACAATTTTAAAAGTCGCAAAACGCGTTTTTTCTTGTAGTGTTTCTTAGCTAGATTGAAGGATCTGATATTGTAGCAAATCAAGGCTCTTTAAGTAGCCATCTTGAATAAAAGAAAAGGCAATGAATTATAACCAAGCAAATTTCCACTATGAACCTCTCTTTCTCTCTGGAGTCTTGTTATATTCTAAATAACTCCCATAGGTATACTCAAATGAGCATTCGAAAAGAAGAGAAGAAAAAAAGGTTAAGAACTTACGAGGTTCACACCAAAAGGGTTAAGAATCCACCTTCGACATCTATTAAAAAAATCATTAGAAACAATATAAAAAAAGGAATGAGGCAAAATTAAACAAGAAATTATGCCACATAACACCAACTCAGATCATTTAAAATTTAGTAAATACAAACTAGTATGAACTTACTTTGCTGCCCACCCTGATCCTTTAATTCTTCTCCAGGACTGTCATGCAAAATAGAATAGAAGTGTATAATGTTATGCCTAGGCAACATGTAGTCCACTGCATAAAACTATGATGTGAACTTAATAATGCACTTACTCTAAGATGTCAACTTGTGCAGAGTATATAATACAATGATTTGTGAATTAATGAGATTATTCAAGAATGGACTATTGAGAGGCATGTACCATACATTATATGAGAAATTGATAAAATAGAATAATATATCAACAGAAGCATGAATTTCATATTCTCATCAACAAATTCCTAGATGACATATTCACAAATATACACATGTACCATCACTTACTAACTTTTAAACATATAAAGGGCAACTATACCTCATCAAATCTAATGAGAGTGACAAACTATGCTTTAGTAAGCTTGTCCAATGCTTACTATATTCTCACATTCCTCCAAAGCTTCATATAAATGTGTGGCAGCCTATACAAAAGAAGAAAACTACAAGTCCATTCAAAATTATAATCTCTCAACAAATGTCAAATTCTCATATTAGCTTTGAAACATACCATATAAATAATAAGCTTTAAACAAGTCAAGAAAACAAGTTGCCCAATACTTTAACCCAAAACCCCAACTATTAAATTCTTCCTAGTACCAACCAACAATAACAAAAGCATCAAAACCACTTTCTGATATACATGACACTAACACATTCATGAGATAATTTCTTAGATTTATTAAGAGATATACATCACACTACCATCACAAACGCACAAAAGAAGATATTTTCTTAGATTTATTAAGACTCAAAATCACTATGAACAAATGAATGAAATGATTAACTACAACACCATCAACTATCACAGTTGGACAATCCATAGATGGCAGAGCTACATTTGGTCTAACATTAACACCACCTGTATGGGAACTACTGTACAAATACTGTGAATTTCCAACAGTGCTTCCTAATTGACCAGTAATTGGTTGTACATCTCCTGCATGGGTCACAACAGATTGTGCCGGTGCTTCTTTTGGTGTCGGGACAGGTTTTCCAATCAACTCACATATGTCCATTATAACATCCAACTCAACTATGACGATAATTCTATTTGCAAATCAAAAAACCAAATTATTGGCCCAAAGGCTATAAACAATTAAGCTACAACAAGGAGTAAAACTTCCTCCTATTGGTTAGTAAAGCATTTAACTAGTTCAAAAAAACCCCAGAAGAAAAAAAAACAATTCTTTTAATGAAATTCCTCAACTACTAAATAATAGCCACATCACCCATCCCAAAAATCTCCTAGAGTCATGAATTCACAGGTCTTAAAATGCAAAAACATAATAAAATAAAAAATTGGGTGATTGATTTTAATCTCAGACCTGCAAATGAAAAAAAAAATAAATGAAATAATAAACTTCTATGTAAATTAATTGTCTTTGTAGCATCGAGACTTCTTTGGAAGGTGTGTCCTGTGTCTGACACTAGGCAAAGTAACAAAATATAAAAACCCATCATTCACCTTCTACACATACTTAACCTAAAAAAAACTAATTTCATAACCATTTTCTATTAAATAAAAATAAAAAAACAAAAACAAGCAATGCAATGCAATTGAAAAAACAAAACTTACTTGCGATTCAGAACATCGTTCTAAATGAACTCGGAAAGCTTAACAATGGAAATTAGTTGCGACTGAACAAGCTTCAAATCCATAACCTTCAAATTGTTAAAAACAAAGAACAAACACCCGAAATTAGGTTTTCTGTTGCCAAATTCAGAACACAAAAATACTGAAAACGATGAATTGCAATTGAAACAAGAGCAAGAGAGAGAAAACAAATCTAGAAATTGATAGTGAAGTCGAGAATACTAACCGAACAATGAAGGTAAAATCCAAATCAAAGAAGCACCGTATATGGCCGTGAGAACCACCGTAAGAGATGAGAATTGCACCGTAAGAGTGAAGGGATAGGGGGATAGTGTTTGGGTGTTGTGTTGAGTGATGAACCGATGATTAGGTGAGATATTATCGGTGAAAACGGCAATAGATGAAACAAATTTGAGAGGTGAGACGAGAGGAAAGGGAAATCGAGTATGAGAGGGAAACAACGGCGAGGCGAGAGGAGAGGAGAGGGTTTTGTGTTCGACGGCCAGTGTGAGAGGTGAGAGAGAAAACAAAAGAATTGTGATTGTGATTTACGAGAAGAGGCAAAAGGAAAATAGTGAAAAATTGGTTTTCCCCTCATGTGTTTCTCTCAGCTGATGTGAAATAACAACTTTACTAAAATTGCGAAAATGCCACCGCGTTTTTTTCCCTCATTTCAATTATCCACCGATGTAAATGTTATATGCAATTAGGAATTCCCCTCATGTGCTTATGACAACTGATGTAAAATCTCACAGTGTGTATCTTTCCCTTCATATATTTTTCGTGCTGATGTGAAAACTAAACCCCCCTTGATGTTAAATGTATATTTGTAGTAGTGAAGACACCATAGAATTGCTATGTTTTGGAAGAAAAAAACTAGAATTTTGCGACTCAAATAGAAAACAATACAAATGTCCTTAAAATCATATGCAATTGTTCTAATACTACTCTATTTTGGGTTAAAACTAAATAAAAATAGTGAATAATATGCTAAAAATAATGTAAGATGACATGTCATGAAGAACAAAATCTATGTTTCTAGCACTCACATGCGGCGTGTGTCCCTTCGTGTAGTGTGCGTGTGAGGCAGAGAAAAAGAGATAAATGTTGTTTTTTCTCTATAGGTTTGGAGATAAAAACCCAGTATTTCAACCCAAACCCATATGAAAAGTTGCCTATAAATATAAGAACTCTCATTAACAAATTCGCATTTAGAACATGGCAGTTCAAGAGGAAGGCAAGCGCTAGGAGCATTAACAGAGTAGTCTTTCCTCAACCTCCTTTTTTAGTTACTATGAGTAACTAAACAACTATTGATCAGGGTTCTAAGATGAACTTCTATTTGTTTGTTGAATTTAATTAAATCAAGTCTTTCATTAAGTTATGTTTTGAGATCTATTTAATTTTTGTATGCAAAAGGCTCAATGGTTTCACAAATCCTAGGGAGTGTAACATACCTAAGAGATGAGATTGAACATAGAAATATGTTGCTGAGATGTTTCTGGTCTAATTTCCGAATATAAATTTATAATTTACCCTTAGTAACATAAAGTTAGACCTATCCATTTAATCTATAGGGACAAATAAGGGTATGTGGCAAACTTCTAAAATTAATAGGCTTAGTGGTTCCTTTATATGAGAATTTAGGAATACCAACTTCATTTATGTTTTAATTACCTACGAGAGAGTAAGTCCCCACCTTAATTAACAATCCGACAACATACAAATCTCCATAGGCTTGACGACCAGGTATCATGTATCGCACATATGATCTTAGGGTGATCAGAGAAACAACTTGACATCTAGAGGGATGCTAGATCCCACTGAACTAACAGCTAAATAAAACTATTATCTCATAACTGATAATGGATGATAATTAATCAAACAAGAAAATAGAGGGGATTCAATGAATCCTAATCACCATTAAAATCAGCAATTAAAACCATTAATTTTCTGCAGTAAATTCATATGTTTTATGCAATAAAATAAAACTTACAAACTCCCCCCATTTTATTGCATTTGTTTACTGTTTTAATAAGCTTAGCTAGTTGTCTTGTTGAAATGACAATTCTGGTAAAGACTATTTTACTTACTACTTTATTACTTGAAAACGGTTCCGCGCACTTGCTGGATATAGTCACCAATGATTATGGTGCATCTTTCATTCTTTTGCAAGATGCTAATGATTGATGTTTATATGTTTTGTATGGTTTATATTACGTGTAATTTATATTATTTACTCTACTGGTGTCACTTTCTTGGATAGGACTACTCACTTCATATGTTTCCATTTGGATATTTATTCATTAATGAAAATATGGAAACATTTGAAGAGATTGAATCTTAAACTGCTAAGTTATCTAAATTTCATTCTCACACTCCATAGATATTTTATTTACATTATTATGAGGTAGTCGACGTATGGATCGGCTAGCGTTTAAGTTACTTTAGAGTTGATTTTGTACACTACGATAAAACAATAGTATGTTTTGTCAATCTTTTAATGAAGCATCCCTCTTTTTGCTTATGTTAATTTTAACATGTTTTTTATGTGATAAAATATATACGGAGCAACATGACGACCTTGTATCACGTAGCGCACATATGATCTCAGGGTGATCAGAGGAACAACTTGACATCTGGAGGGATGTTAGATCCTATCGACCTAACTACTTTAAGAAAACCCTTATGTCATAACTGATAATCGATGAGAATTAATCCAACAAAGAAATAGAGAGGATTCAATGAATCATAATGACCGCTAAAATCTGCAATCAAAACATTTAATTTTCCATAATCAACACAACTGCTTTTCACAATCAAATCAAACTTGCAAACTCCTGCTATTTTATATCTTTTATATTTGATCTTTCATTCTTTTGCATGATGTTGATGATTGATGTTTACTCTTCCAGTGTTATTTTCTTGAATATGATTTCTCAGTTCATATGTTTCCACGTGAAGAGGAGATGGAATTTTAGGCGATAGAGTTATCTAAATTTCATTTTCAGACTCCATAAATATTTTATTTACATTATTATGAGGTAGTTGATGTATGGATCGGCTAGCATATAAGTTACTTTAGAGTCAATTTCGTACACTATGATAAAACAATAGTAAGTTTTCTCTATCTTTTAACGAAGCATTCGTCTTTTTGCATACTTTAATTTCACATGTTTATTATGTGATAACTTATTTGTTTGTGAATGTTTCAAATTGAAATATTTTCTTGTATTTTTTTTATTAAATTCTATATTTAATCTCTTTCTCCGTAAAGTCTGTCACATGTTCCCAAATTGTATTTTAATTTTGTAATTAATTTTCCTTTTTCTATCTTGAAAAGGTAAAATAAAAATTATTTCATATAAATGGAATTTTTTTATGTGACCTCCTGACTAATTTTATCAAAGGGCCAAACATGACACTTTCAATATAGTTAAGAGACATTTTACTAAGTTTTGTAACAACTATTTAATTTGTATAAAGAAACAGTGTGCTTTATATATTATAAATTCATCAAATCCATTTTTATTTGTTTCATGCAAAAGGGAAAAATATGGCTAAAGTCACTAAGTTTGTTTATATCGTGATCCACTTTCTTTCACTATTTTTCATTGCAATGAATGATGCTGGTAAGTCATTATTCATTATTTTACAATTTTATTCTTTACTTCTTACCTAACCTTTTATCCCCTTTAATTAGTAACATTTTTATCTTCTCTTTTATCATTACAGCAATTTTCGAATGTGGTGAGGACTCTCATTGTGTAACAAAAATTAAGTGTGTGCTTCCTCGAAAACCGGAATGTAGGGATACCCAATGTACTTGTTATAGGGGTTACAAGGGTTCGTTTAGTTTGCACCACTAAATTTATTGTCCCAACTTACACCACTAAAATAACTCCTTATAGCAACTTACACTAAATGTAGTCATCATGAGATCTACTACGTTACAATAAATATAAAATATATCAATGACTTATATTAAAGTGGTGTAAGTTAAAGCAATATATTTGGTGGTCCAAAATAAACTTTGTCCTAGTTATAATTTAAATAAATATAGTTGATGATAAAATGTTACATGACATGTCATTTACGTAATGATTTGGCATTCAATAATTGAATTTGTTTTGTATTTATTTTTCTTTGATAATTTCAGAGATTTTTTGTGCTCTTTAATGATGGTAATTAAAATAAACATAGCTCACTAAATAATATTATTTAGATTATCTTCGGTCTTCATTTCATAATAATATACTTACAGTTACTTTAGTTAATCGTAGGATACAGTGAAATACTTAAGTTATATACATAATAAATTCTATAATTTAATATTTTCAATATTGATTCAATACAACTAACTATACATATACGATTCATCCCCTAAAAAAAAATACATAAATGATATATATAGACAATGTAACACACAATTTTTTCAAATAGCGAATATGTTTTTTTATTATTTTAAAACAGCTCATAAAGCTTTCACTAAAAGGATTCATGGTCGTCTTTAATATAAAGTTAGAGTAAAAATAATTTTCTTTCAAAAGTGTTATACAAAATGACGATCTGAATCAAATACTATATTTTATTAATCATTTAAAATTCAATCATACACTTTGTAAATAAAAAAACAATATGAACTACGGTATAAGCATTCATTTTCCATTGCAATATCATTTATAACTAATAGCATGTTTAGTTACGCGTCCAAATAACCAATCTCGCGTTTCGATACCGATTTCACCTCAATTTTAATAAGCTACATATTTGAGCTTCACACTAAACACACAGCTACATTCACACCACTATTGTATCATACACCGACTAAGTCATAACATGTGATTCCTAATAAACAAGAACAAATTAAAGAACATAAACCAGTAAAGTAACCGGTAGAACATGCACCTACAAAATTGAGAGAAAGATTAATTAGAATATTCTGTATACTTCAGAACGTTCTATATTGAGATCATAATGATCGCCACACACTCACACTTTAGAAAGAAAACTACAAAAGAATGATAAAACTCTTTATTATTGAATGTGAGAGATATGAGGGATATCATCAATTACACTAACCATAGGACTATACACTAGTTAGCTATTAACTAACTAAGCACTAACCACAATCATTGATGACAGTCCGTCATACTACATTTTTAGAGTACTTTCAATGAAGTTTTCACTCAAATTTTATTAGTTTCATATTTAATTCAGAATTATTTTAAATAAATTGTAGTTTTTGATTTATTGAGTCAAGTAGTGTATCATTACCTAGTATTACTATTGATTATTGGCCACATGACATAATAAGAGAAAAGAAGGAGTTGCATGATAATAGTTTAAGACTTAGCCATGGATCACTAAATACAAATTATAGCATATCATTAATAACAATAGAATGAATAAGAATTGTGTACCTTTAGATTTAGGTTCATGAATGAATTAAGGACCACTGCCAACAAACCCACTTGGGTTGGCCTGGTGGTATTGGCTTGGGACCTAGGAGTGTGCTCCTCCTCGACGTCTCAGGTTCGATTCTCTCCGGTGCCAATTTTGGTGGGTTAATTTAGCTTCTTCAAAAAAAAAAAAAAGGACAACTGCCAACAAGTATGAAAGGGATGAATAACCGTTGTCGCGTCATTCCGTTTAGGACAACTTTTAATTTTTATCAGAAGAATGGAAAAAGTTCAAATAGCATTTTTAAAAGATTAGGGTTCGGAGGTTAGTTACATAAAGGGAAGGTATTAGCACATTTTATGTTCGTAGTACTCTACGAGAACCTCTTGATATTATTTAACTTTTTGTGCTTAAACTTGCTTGTTTTTAAAGGGAAATTAGAGTGGGGATTAAATAAAAGAAAAGGAAGGTTTATTATTTACATTTTTATTGATTTGGAAGGACAAGTCATTTGCCTACGTACCCGTGAGTGATCAAAACCTCGTAGTTCGGGGTAGAAATACCGTTTTATTTGTTTTGTGTTTTTTTATTAGTTTTGAAAAAGTTTTAAAGAAGAAAAGCCAAAGTGGCAAATAAGAATTGGTTTGTGTTTTTTAATATTAAAAGAAAATTACTCAAAATATGATTAAATTGATTGAAATTTGATTAAGAAAATAAAATAAAAATGGGAATCACTTGATTGAACATCAAGGTTTATTATGATTTTTTTTTTGTTTGTGATTTTGGTTATTTGCAATGTTTTTGTTGTTTAGGAATAAATGAAAATTAAAAAAACAGAGCAATAAAAATAAAAACGCGTGGATTTTGGACTGACGTTGGATCACCACTAAATCCTTAATCTAATTCTTTTGCATTTTTGGATATATATAAAGCGGTAAAGAAATAAAAGGACATACACACTCACACTTTTCTCATTTATATTGTTTACATTGAACCTAGATACATTCTAATTGCTGGAAAATAAATGACGATAATTAAAATGCTAAATGATAATGATAAATAGAAATAAAATGAAACGCAAAAAATGCTAAAAAGTAAGAAAATAAAAGAAACTAAGAGAGAGGGACAACCGAAGGGACAAAATGATGAATTTCTAATGACACATTTGAATTAAAAAAAAAACTAGAACTCAGACCCGTGCTCCGCACAGTTCATATCGAGGCTTTAAAAATTAACAAAAATATGTAAACTTGTAATAGACCACTCAACACTAAGAAAAAAGTTTAGAATTAAAGATAGAGTATTACATAAGTCATACAAAGAGATGGACTAGAACATATTTAATTCAAACAAAAGACACAATTTAGGATATATTACGAAAAACTTCTCTATAGACCACATTAGACGTTACATCCGTCTCTTCACCATCATCGTTGGTTACCAATATCTTCAAACCATCTCTTGAAGTCCCCCTTGACAATGCCACATACAATTGACCATGAGAAAAGACAGGCGACGGTAAATATACTCCCACATGCTTTAGAGATTGGCCTTGACTTTTGTTGATAGTCATTGCAAAAGAAACAGCTATCGGAAATTGCCTTCTTTGAAACTTGAAAGGAATTCGGATATCAGACGGGATTAAAGATAATCTTGTAATAAACACTTTGTCACCTATATTACTGTCGGATATCACTTGTCCTTCAAGCACAAATCTACCCATCCTTATAATAATCAACCTCGTTCCGTTGCACAATCCCAAACTCTGATCTATATTTCTTAATAACATGACTGGAACTCCTACTTTCAGACGCAACTTATGATTTGGAAGTCCCGAAGCAACAATTGTGTTGAGAAATTCAGGCGTATGAACATCGTCCACAACATTGGTACCTGTTTTACTTGTTACCGGGGTATCATAACTCAAATATATTCTTTCTTCTCCTGGCAACAAATCCAATACATACTCATTTACTTTTTCAACAATCAGATTTTTTGGAGCCAATATAGCTCTATTTTGGAAGTAGTCCATATTATGCATATCTCCTAATAGATTAGGATAAGTGCTATTAACAATGGAAGCAATAGGATCACCTGAAGTTGTAATCAGCAAGTCAAGTGGAATAGTAATTGTGATATCTACCTCGTTGCATTCTCCAACCGTACATCACCGATACTTAATATCCAATCCGAAAAAAGCTTTCTTTCTTCAATTTCTGATTCAGATGCACCATGGAGAATCCTCATATTTTTAGTTAGAGTAAGTACCTCACAAAACCTCCAAAGATGTGAAGAATTAATTGTCGCATGCACAACTTCTGGTCTAGGGCCTTTGGGTATTACAGGCAAAATCTGTCTAAAGAGTAAGAAAATAAAATGAAACGCAAAAAATGCTAAAAAGTAAGAAAATAAAAGAAACTAAGAGAGAGGGACAACCGAAGAAACAAATTGATGAATTTCTAATAACACATTTGAATTAAAAAAAAAAGTGTCATTAAAGAATGGTCCAAGCATTTTAAAATGATATAACAAACTTCCACTAACTCAAATTATCATAGACTTAATCAAATCATTGAGTTACAATACTCATACACATATATAGGGAGCATATCCCTTGACTAATATCTTTTGTGAGAAAGGAGAACTTTGCATATCAGTCATTAGATTTAATTAACTTCTAAGATTTGATGATTATTTGTTTAAAACCTCTCGTGGCGTGTACTCACCCAAAAATAATTGATGCTCAGTTTATTGGTTCTCTCCAACATTCCAAATCTTTACTGGATTAGGTTTTACACTCTCTTTGGTTCTTGTTACCGCCATCTCCATTCTCCAACCTATAAGGAGCGCTTGACTTCATGTGGCTTACCCACTTCATTGCATTCCAATCTTTATAATATTGTTTTTTTTTTTTTTTTAATCGTTTCTGAATATGATTTTGCCATTTATTCTCTATCCAGAAGATAATATATTGCTAGAAATTTCTTAATCTTGTCTATCATCACGACATTGATAATCGTTGCAATTATCATGGATATGATTTACAATTGTTTTGTAAATGAAATTTTTAATTATAAGTAAATGAAATTATTAATTATAAATAAGTAATTTTTAATGATGAAAAGTATTTTATGCTATTGTTGAAAGAAAAGAAAAAACCTCAAATTATGATGGAGAAATAGAGAGAGTATACATGAAGAGGCATGGCGGTTAGTTAGTGCTGTCAATAAGGAGTCCATCTTTGCTCCATTTACCCCATTTACCTTCGTGATTGTGTGACACGTGTTAAAAGAATATCCAATGGTTGAAATTAAAAAGGGAAAGATAGGTTATAAAACAAAATCTCTATCCTTACCGTTCACTTTCTCCTTGGCGTACCCTTCCCCTCACCACCTGCAACCAACCACTTGTCGCCGCCCACCGCTAACCACTCCATTGTCGCCATCTCTTCGTATCTCTGTTGTTATTATCAGATACGCTCCCTAGTATATATTTTTTTTGAAGGATATTATGATCTATATTTTCCTTAAAAAAAATCTATATTTATTTTCTTTTTATCAAAAAAATCTGTATTTATTTGCACACTTATACTTTTTTGTATATTTTATCTATTTATCATGTTTATATATTTTTGAAAAATATAGAACACAAAAATGTTAGAGCTCATTAAATAATAATTGTTTTCTCTTGAACTTTGCAACTTAGATATTTTAATATTATGTAAAATAAATTCAAAATGACAAAATAAGTTTTGTAGAAAAATGTTACAAATGACAAAATAAAATGATCACTTAAATAATATATTTAGCCAAAAAATAATTATATTTCTTAAAATATTAAGAACAGTGGAATAAAGGTTAATGAAAGATTGTAAGTTACAAACTAAAATAATTATATTAATAAACTTATTAATTACATTTTTATTAATTACTAATGTCTTATTATATTTTTATAAAAACTTTGTCACACCAACCTTTTTGAACTACTATTTTTCATATTCCCTAGCTATGATAATTTACTCACTCATTGTATTAATGAAATTTTTTAATGAATAAATTAGTTAATTAGTTACAAACTTACAATTGTTTAGCAAGTTTCTATTTTCATATTATAACTCTTAGATTGACCAAGTATTCTAGCCCTACTTTTTTTTTATTGATATAATGTTCATTAGTCTACTTTTCTAATTTTCTTATTTCCTTTTGTTACTTGATTTTGATATGATAATATTTTCTTATGAATTTGGAGAAGAGAATAAAAAAAAATTGAAGGAAGGAGAAGAGGATAAATGAGACTTCTATTTATGAATTAAGTATAATATATTAAAAAAAAAATGAAAACTACAATATATTTAAGTAGTCTAAACTTAGAGTCTTTATGTAAATATCAATAATATAGAACATGAAGTAAAAGTTCATTTCTTTTCAATTCAAATATTTTCAATTGAATATGGAAGATTGTATCTTACATAAAAATAGTATTTTAGTTTGTTTATAAAGGAGAAGACTACAAGTGTCTACCATTTTTTCGTATAAAAATAATAACAAAAATGTTATAATTATATAATTAAGACATGGATAGAGAGATGGCTAAAGGATATGATCCAAGTTATACATTTATAGTATTTTCTTGTGAAAAACACTAAATGAATTTATACAATAAAAATTTAAATTTATTGCACTTAAAGTTAAAACAATTCATTGAAAAAAAGGATTCCATAAAAATAAATTTAAACCACTAACTACAATTGACTTAATTAAATTGAAAAATTTATATATGAAGGTGGTTAAAGGAAAAATAGGGTCTCATTTGCACGTATTATAGTCCCAACTAATGAAGAGATTGTGCTAAAATCATATTCCAAATTCTTTTTTTAAATTCAACATTTTTATTTTAATAAAAAATTTGTTTTGTATTTAGCACCAAAATTCTAAATATAATATGCATCAAATTAAATTTTAAGTAAATAAATTATTTGTAAAAGGGAGGAGGAGAAGATGAATAATTATTTTTTTTTAACTAAAAACTATGTGGTCATGAAGTGTTTGAATGGTACATATGAAAATGAATCATTTTATTAATTTATTTATTTATTAAAATTGACTTATTTCTTTCTATTTTCTTTAAATAAAATAATTTCATTGACTCAAGTTCGAATAGAAATTTGATAATATCTAATTATAATTCATAATTTTTTTCTTTCTAAAATCCACAAATTTATTAAAATAAAGGTAAACAAAAATAGGATATATAAACTAAACCAAGAAAATATATTAATTTTTTTTTATTAATTTCTATTGATTTCTTATAGAGGTGAATGACACACTGTTTATGCAAAAGTAATTTTTATCTACTCTATACTCTATATTCATTGGATGAGAGAATAATAAGTTTAAAAAAAAAATTAATAGCAATTTCCTTTTTATTGGAATGTCCGCGGTTTCGGTAACGCAGACACTAAAATTGCTTTCAAAAATTTCCATCTGTCTCACAAACCTACAATTATGTTTTTGGCGGAGCCAATGATTCCCTTTGCAAATGTTCCTGCTTGGTATTGGCATAGTATCGATGTTACGAAATTTTGCACAAATAATAGAGACGACTTATTGCCTAATCTTTGGGCATTGTGGGGAGATGGCACATCTCCTATTATTATTTTTATGTCATCACAATGTATTGCTTTAGAATTTACTTGGCAGCAAGCAACTATTTATGTGGCGGCAGTCTATGCTAGTAATTCATATATCTCCCGAAGACAACTATGGGCAGATCTCACTCATCTTCAGGGATGCTTCCCAGGTCCATGGCTTTTTATTGGTGATTTCAATGTAGTTATGGGGGCTCATGAGAAGCGGGGCTGTCGCCCCCCCTTAGCTAGTGCTTGTTTGGATTTTGTTCATTGGACAAATGCAAATCATTTAACTCACCTCCCTACCACCGTCCCTCTATTCACTTGGCACAATGGTCGATTTGGGTTAGAAAATGTGGCACTACGTCTCGACAGATCAATTTGTAACGATGGCTGGATTTCTCTCTGGGACCGAACAAGTTGTTGCGCTTTAGTTCGACACCAATCCGATCACCACCCTCTCCTACTGTCAGCGGACGTAGCTTTGGTTAAACACGCTGTACCTTTCAAGTTCTTTAAGACCTGGACCACCCATGAAGACTGTCGAGAGCTGGTTAGTAGGAACTGGTCTAACCCAGTCAGAGGCAGTGGTATGTTGCGGTTGCAACTGAAGCTCAAGAGTTTGAAGCAAGTTTTCAAGGTTTGGAACCGCACCGTGTTTGGGGATGTGGATAGACAGGTTCGATTGGCGATAGATGAGGTGAACCGTATTCAGATTTTAATTGACACCGCAGGCTTTACGGATGATCTTTATGCACAGGATTTGAATGCTCAATTAATTCTTACGAGGGCGTTAAATTACCAGGATTTGTTATGGAAGGAGAAGGCTAGAGATCAATCTTTTATAAATGGGGACCGAAATACGGCATACTTCCATAAATTAGCAAAGTTCCGGGCAGCAACCAAGCCAATTACTCTTCTATATGACGGTCACACAGCAATTACCGAGCAAACTGACATTGAGCAACACGTACTGCATTATTTTCAGAACATTTTCAGTGTTGACAACAACTGTATTACTAGCAACTTGGTTTCTCGCACCATTCTGTTTGTAGTCTCGGAGGAAGACAATAATGCTTTGTTGCGCCTCCCTCTGCGGGATGAAATTAAATCCGCGGTTTTTGATCTGAATGGAGATGGGGCCCCGGGCCCCGATGGCTTTGGAGGACATTTTTTTCAAACTTTTTGGGACATTGTGGCGCCCGATGTCATTCAGTCTGTACAGGATTTTTTTATCACTGGTGTTTTAGCTCCTAACTTGAATTCTAACCTTATTGTTCTCATTCCCAAGGTGACCGGGGCACAGGTTATGGGTGACTTCCGGCCTATAGCTCTGAGAAATTTTCATTTTAAAATCATAACTAAAATCCTAGCGGACAGACTTGCTCCCATTACTATGCGCATTATATCCATTGAGCAGAGGGGATTCATCCGGGAGCGTAACATTG
>Ga0315914_1006988_pt1 | contig 15793 bp, 7 predicted proteins | sample MpolenodulesMG_FD_203920 | JGI IMG/M metagenome (GOLD analysis project Ga0315914, IMG submission 203920) | Medicago polymorpha root nodule microbial communities from Los Angeles, California, United States - elongated nodules | ecosystem: Host-associated > Plants > Roots > Nodule | place: USA... | reverse complement strand
TAATTTTAAAAATAAAAGTGAACCCTCCCCTCCCTTCCCCTCCTAAACCTTCAATCCAAACACACCCTTAAGAAAATAAGTCTCTTACATTTCTCTAACAAACTAGCTTACTTGTGCAACAAGCAAGCTCTTAACTAACCTACTATTTGCAACCAATGGTAAACATGTATCCATTAATTTTGTGTGAGGTATCAATGATCAATACAATTGCAAAAATGAGCAACAACTCTTTGGAAAACTTTGATCGAATCTGGATGCATCCAAAATCTATCTCAAAAATAAAAGTCCCCGTGTCTTCTATTCCAACAAATACTTCTCATCTTCTATTATCATCATCAAATGTTACATTTATGTTCTAGGACCTCTCAAAGTTGATTGATACATTTTGTTCGTATAAATATAGGTGATAATAGTTAGGTTGCTCTCATCTCGGTCTTTCAACGAGAGAGATACATGTCTCGGTGCAACATTGTATTTTGTCTCGTCATTAACCATTTTTTTCGTTCATCTTCGTTTAAATGTTCCATAAATGAATGATTTTTCAAAGTATCAGCTAACTCAATCAAGACCTAAGTTCAAAGGGAGTATTGACCATAGTGTCAGAATAGTCTCTAGTCTAGCAGGACATGCATACAATGAGCATCACCTAACAAATTATAGAAGATACTTAATTTGCAATGAACAATTTCCACAATCTCTGTCAAACTTGCATAAACTGCAGAAAGAGTACTGCTACAACAAAAACCCAGGAGAAACACGAATTCTAAAATTTCGACATACATAGCAACGTACTCAAAAGGAGCATGACTAGCGAAAATTTACATAAATCATAGTGTTTGTAAGAGTGACCTCTTGCAACCTCTTGAAACCAAAGCAAATATACATGGTACATCGGTAGAAGAGCAGACATTACAGGGAAAACATGTAGCGTAGTACTAGTACTCGATCCTGGTCAGTCCATTTTAGAGAATGAACTCAGTTAAGCAAACAAATTTCTAAACTCAGTTAAGCAAATTGTATGCCTCTTGCCTGTAACAAAAAATCTTCCCACACATGCATAATCAAAATTAGTGTTTCACCAATATAATGACACTAGCACAATCCAATTACTATAGGCATAGAGAAAAGGAACTTAGAAAATATCTTACAAAAGTATAAATTGTTTGCTTCAGTCTTTCACTACATAGGAATCATGAATTTATATATCTTTTTGAATTCATTCCAACTTAACCAAAAAAAATTAGGACCCTATAATGGGTGAGTTTTAGGCTGCCTTCGTTACACATGTCTTATGTCTCTCACCTTTTCTTGAATAACAAGTTAGCTAAAATTCAAATGTTTTGGCAAAATATAAATCATGCATTGCCCCAGTATCATACATAGGGGTGTGCATGGTCGTATATTTTGACCGACCAAACTATATTCATAAATAAACCACTTATATGGTTTTGGATTCCTAACCATGACCATATGGATATATAACCGGTTAGTTTTACAAAACCGGATTATAAATGGATATGGTTTGGTTTAAAAAAATATCAGGATTATTTTAATATCCGAATTAAAAACCAGTTATTTCTCTTTAAAAATTGATTTTTAAAACCAAATTTTATAAACAAAAATCTAAATTTGAAACAACTTATTAAAAAACGCTTATCTTATACAAAATAACTTATTACAATCTCTTTTTAAAAAACAACTTATTCAAAACAACTTATTTATGCAAAACAGCTTATTAGGATCTCTTTTTTCAAAACAACTTATTCAAAACAGCTTATTTATGCAAAACGGTTGATTATGATCTCTTTTTTCAAAACAACTTATTCAAAACAGCTCATTTATGCAAAACGACTTATTAGGATCTCTTTTTTCAAAATAACTTATTCAAAACAGCTTATTTATACAAAAAAAAGCTTATTAGGATCTCTTTTTTCAAAATAACTTATTCAAAACAGCTTGTTTATGCAAAACAACTTATTAAGATCTCTTTTTTCAACACAACTTATTCAAAACAGCTTATTTATGCAAAACGGCATATTAAGATCTCTTTTTTCAAAATAACTTATTCAAGACAGCTTAATTATGCAAAACAGCTTATTAGGATCTCTTTTTTCAACACAACTTATTCAAAACAGCTTATTTATGCAAAACGGCTTATTAGGATCTCTTTTTTCAAAACAACTTATTCAAAACAGCTTATTTATGCAAAACAGCTTATTAGGATCACTTTTTTCAAAACAACTTATTCAAAACATCTTATTTATATAAATCAGCTTATTAGGATCACTTTTTTCAAAACAACTTATTCAAAACAGCTTATTAAGATATCTTTTTTGAAAACAACTTATTCCAAACAACTTATTTAGGCGAAACAGCTAATTAAGATCTCTTTTTTCAACACAACTTATTCAAAACAACTTATTTATGCAAAAAAGCTTATTAGGATCTCTTTTTTCAAAATAACTTATTCAAAACAGCTTATTTATGCAAAACAACTTATTAAGATCTCTTTTTTCAACACTACTTATTCAAAACAGCTTATTTATGCAAAACGGCCTATTAAGATATCTTTTTTCAAAATAACTTATTCAAGACAGCTTATTTATGCAAAACAGTTATTAGGATCTCTTTTTTCAACACAACTTATTCAAAACAGCTTATTTATGCAAAACAGCTTATTAGGATCTCTTTTTTCAAAACAACTTATTCAAAACAACTTATTTATGCAAAACAACTTATTAGGATCACTTATTCAAAACAGCTTATTAGGATCTCTTTTTTCAAAATAACTTATTCGAAATAAGCTATTTTGAAAAAAGAGATCCTAATAAGCCGTTTTGCATAAATAAGCTTTTTTGAATAAGTCGTTTTTTAAAAAGAGATCCTAATAAGCTGTTTTGCTTAAATAAGCTGTTTTGAATAAGATATTTTAAAAAAGGGATCCTAATAAGCTGTTTTGCATAAATAAGCTGTTTTGAATAAGTTGTTTTGAAAAAAGAGATCTTGATAAGCTGTTTTGCATAAGTTATTTTGAAAAAAGAGATCCTAATATGCTGTTTTGCATAAATAAGTTGTTTTGAATAAGTTGTTTTGAAAAAAGAGATCTTAATAAGCTGTTTTGCATAAATAAGCTGTTTTGAATAAGTTGTGTTGAAAAAAGAGATCCTAATAAGTTGTTTTGCATAAATAAGCTGTCTTTAATAAGTTATTTTGAAAAAAGAGATCTTAATAAACCGTTTTGCATAAATAAGTTGTTTTGAATAAGCTATGTTGAAAAAAGAGATCTTAATAAGTTGTTTTGCATAAATAAGCTGTTTTGAATAAATAAGTTGTTTGGAATAAGTTGTTTTGATAAAAGAGATCCTAATAAGCTGTTTTGCATAAATAAGCTGTTTTGAATAAGTTGTTTTGAAAAAAGAGATCTTGATAAGTTGTTTTGCATAAATAAGCTGTTTTGAATAAGTTGTTTTTAAAAAAGAGATATTGATAAGTTGTTTTGCGTAAATAAGCTATTTTGAATAAGTTATTTTGAAAAAAAAGATTCTAATAAGTTGTTTTGCATAAATAAGCAGTTTTGTATAAGTTGTTTTGAAAATAGATCATAATAAGTTGTTTTGCATAAATAAGCTGTTTTGAATAAGTTGTTTTGAAAAAAGAGATCTTGATAAGTTGTTTTGCATAAATTAGCTGTTTTGAATAAGTTGTGTTGAAAAAAGAGATCCTAATAAGCTTTGATAAAAATAGAGATATTTTGTTAAAAAAAAAATGGTTTTGTTAAAAAAATACGGTAAAAAAAATTACAGTAACAAAATATATGGTTATGGATTTGGACATCCAACAAAAAACCGGATTTATCAAAGTGGATGACCGACCGTTTATGAATAAACCGGTTAATATCCATATATAAATATCCGGTTATTTAAATATAGTTTTAGATTTGGATGTGGTTTTATCCATACAACCGGATATTTTGCTCACTCCTAGTAACTACGCACAATTGTGAAGAGTAAACCTTTGAGGTTAGGACCACAATGAACAAAAAATAATAATTTTGCTCCAAAAACTTATAACTTTTTAGAATAATGATGCATTTACAAAACTATTATTCTTCGAAAGAAATAAAAAAGAAAATGAAATATCTTTCTGAAATAATTTTTTTTAGGGGAATCTTTGTGAAATAAGTATTAACATCATTTTGGTTATGACCATAAATTTAACTCTTTTTAAGTAAGCAACTTAACTTTGATTACTCCTAAAAATAAAACTTTAAAGAGTAAAATAACATATCTTAACTATAGATGAAGAAATGGCGGTTGTTGTTCATTTGATTTATTAATCATCGATTGAGATTACATACTTTAGCAATGTGCATTGTTTAAGTAAAAACCTCTTGTTCGGTCCCTCTTTTAGAGACTTTTATTTTTTTTGGGTGGTGGCCTCTTTTAGAGACTAAAATACCATATCTTACCTATTATTGAAGAAATGATGGTCGACATTTCACCTGATTTATTATTATACAAATGTATATAATACAAACTGTTGGTTTTTTTTTTAATCATCAATGTGGTTGAAATTTTGAAAATCCCTCTAATGAGCTATATAAACAAAACGAGAATGGAGGTTTGATAGTAGAGTCAAAAGTGATTACATGGTTTATGATGAACATTTGGTGTATTGGGATGATATGAATGTCCCTGATAACAAGCATTTGGTGTATTTGGAATTCATTCGCGAATGACCATGTTTGCTGTGATAAAATGGAGTATTTGGAAGAAGAGAAAATGGATTTCTCTAAAGTAAGTAATTTATTTTAAAATCTAAAGCTAAAACTTATTTAAGCCTTAACCCGAAGGTTCACTCAAGACACGGCTCCTTTCTTACAACTCATGATGAATATGTTTTAACCAACTTGTGTATACAAAAAATTAGACCATAAGTAGATAGTAATAATGAATGATAATTTTACCATTTTAAAATTGCAGTAACAAAATTGTATGAGACACTTGTTTTATGCTTTGTAATTGAGAGGAAGATAAACAAATCAGTGGATCTTTATTCAATATTCACCGGCATCAATATCTTCTACCTCTCCTTCAGTAATGTCAAATGTCACCATAAGAGTCAGAAAAACAACAACTGCAACCAACTGTGCTGCCACAAAATATTTACCCTTCCTTTTAAGGGTTTTCTCCTCCTTTGTTTTCTCCCTTTTGGGCATGCTCTTAGACTTTGGTCCTAATGAAAAAAAATTGATGAATTAAACTTCATGAATAGGGAGGTATATCCTAGTAATACAATATTTTTTAACCCAAAAAACTAAATAAATACAAGCATATAAAAAAGGAAACAACTTCACTGTTAATTTTGAATACTTTTGTATATTTGAATGATAAAATTTCAGAAGATTGCATTATCCACTCCACATGAAGAAATTTTGGACATGTCAAAAACTCAAAAGGCAATCAATAGTTATGAGCACTGATAAGCAATTTCTAGTTTTATTATAAAAATACGGGCACAAATCTAAGTTAAAAATAGCTTAACTCCTTTTTTGCAGAATAAAATAAAATACTGATTTAGTTTTAGGCAATAATGTGTACATGGTGATTCATGTCAATTTTGAAGTTTCAATTGAAAATAAACACTATCACAATTAAATCCTTTAAAAAAAATAGGGAATAAAGAAATTATTATTAATTATAGAGGTACTAATGGTCATTTTACAATTGTCCCCAAGGGAATTTGAACTTTGTCCCTTGAGGTTATAAGGTCAAACTCTTATCACTGAGCTGACACATCATGGACTTGTACAATTATGTCCTTATTCACCAACAAAATAGATATCTAACTTAAAAATAACTTTGAAAATGAGAATAGTTAATCTACTATTATTAAAGGAAACAAGATTTAGCATACAAAATCATGGACATATCTTACTCTGAGTAGATTGACTTCTGGAACCAGATGGAGCAGAGGGGGGAGATGTGCCAGCTTCTTTAAGTTCAGTCTTACATTTTTTCACATATCTAACTAAATTATCATGTTCCGAAAATTTGATCCGCAACGTTGAAGATTCCTAATGTGTACATAATAGAAGCAATCAGAGTTAGAGTTTTCTCAAACTAAATCTCAAAGACTCGACCTGACTCTAAACCTAACGTGTAACAGAAAACAATCAAGTAGTACGAGAGTTAAAGTAAAATAAAATCAAAACACATTGTTTAGCCAAGTCTTGACTGATTATACTCTGTAGCCAGCATTACTATTTTTTTTATTAAGAATGGAACTTCTAAAGATAAACCTCAGTTGTTTCAGAATCATCTTATTCTCACTTAACTATCATTCATTCAATAACAAAATTTGGTAGCCAAGCATTTGTTGGAAACAGACTTCCTATACACATATTCTCTAAATGGATTCCTATCATGATCCCTTTTCTTTCAGCATCTCTCATTCACCAAACTATTGGCTAAAGTCTTTCACCCAATAAAGCGCCATAGAAAACATTTATTCACATTCTGAGAATCTGACCAATTTCTATATAGTTCAGAGTGTATAACACAAAAACGTAATCGTAAAGCACTCAAGTCCAACTTTAGTTTATCGGTAGGTATAGCTCAAGCAGCATTAGTCTATGTGAATCCACAACTACCTTAAAACAAACATTAGAAACACAGTTGTTTGATATTTGACGACAACACTTACTGGTAAAGCTTGAAGAGCAACAAGTCCATGCGCAAGAAAAATTGCATCCAAACTTGATGGCCTGCATAAACCAAATAAAAGAATTTGAATGCATCACCAAGATATCAAAGTCAATATTTGCTCTAAAAAATGAAAATGACACCAAAGTATTGCCAACAATATGAACATAATGCTATAACAAAATTCTTCTAGTCCAGAAGATTCACCTGTTGTCATCAAATAGGTAGTTCTTTTCGCCCAACAATTTAGATAGAGCACCATAAGCAGAGTTTGCCCTCTCATAAATCTGTTCATCACTAAAAGTCATACATAAATAAAATATTTAAACTATAAGCTATTGGATTTAATTAGTGTAAAGATCATTTACACTATCAATCAATCATAACTGTTAGACTATGACAAACGTTTGACTTTATTCCTAACAACTTTTTAAGTCATTTATTTGATTGGTTGAGATTCACTAACAGTGTAAAAATTTTACACCGGTTTATACAAAGTAAACTCTAAACTATTATTCACAAGGAGAAGATAATGAAATTACTGTAATTAAGGTATTAAGAAGAAGAAAAAAACTGACCTCTTCTTTCTTAACCACGGCATTGTCATCAGTAATCCCATGTTTCAGCTTCACCCGTCGTGCTTTCTGCGAATAGAGAACCTTCCCTAATGGCCAAGGAAGATCAGAATAATAGATACTATAAGCAGAAGAACCATCAGATCCAATCCAAAGTTCATAGGTAAGTGCATCATGAAGCCAAGTAGTGAGAATTGCTTTGATTGATATCCAATCAGGAAGTGAAGAAACTTCAGTATCTAAATCAACAACACCAACATCTTTCTTTAAACACTGAATTATCCCTTCATTCTCATTATTATACGCCACATAATCATCACCAACCTCAATGTAAGGAATTTTATCTAAACAAAACAGAACAAAAAACAAACAAACATTAGTATTAAAAAAAATATAGACCCATTAACAGAAAAAGATAAAAAAAAAAAAAATGAAACTTTATAAGAGGAAAAGGGATAATGGGGTGTTGTGTTACCGGAATGTGGGTGATTAACGTGGAAATCTAATTGGAAGGGAATTTGAGCGAAATTGAGATAGATGAAAGAGGAGAGACATTGAGGGCAACCAGTTGGAAGACCAAAACAGGGTTTCCTGACAACTAGAGTGTAAGGTTCAGCCATGCATGCATCGATCGACAAAGATTGTTGTTTTGTTGTGTTGAAGGAACAGTTTTCCTCGTATTGTTCGTTAACTAGTTAGGGTTCATGGTACTGCTGTCCCTGTAAATGGGCCTCATTTTATCATTAACCCAAAGGAAAACAACTATTTCATACAAAGTAGGATTTTATTTTTCGCACCTCCAAAAATATACCTAAGTCCCAAGTTTCATTAGAGCATATTGAGAACGAATTTGGATCAGTAAAGGTTTTTAGTTTATTAAATTTATGACTTCTTATGATGCATGTACCTGCAATGTCTATATTTAATTTGTCAATCAATAGTTGACATTACTCATTTTATTCTTTGAAGTGAATTGGTCGTTTTAGAGAAGTTAGATCCATTGAGACACTATTGGATGTAAACATTCATGCATAACTCAGGAATATTCTTTTGTTTAGAGAAATTTTCAGACATAGTGTACTATTAAAGTGAAATATCCTATTTACTTTGTAAATGTTTAATCACAGATTATGTTGATGAATATATTGTCAAAAGAATAGATAAATGTGATGAATATCCATTTAAGTATTTCATTTCCGAGATGATATAATAAACTGAGTTTGAGAACGTATGTAAAATAGGCGTGCAGAAAGAAAAGAAGTTAATGATTGATTTGATTGTTGAATTTTTTTTTTAACACTTTGCGCTAAGTATATTTTTTTATAATTTTTTTTTTTTATAGGTCTTGCTAACCAGTGCCTTAAGGGCAATGGTTAAGAAATCTATTAGTAGAAATTTTGTTTTGAAAATGTATTTGTTTCAGTAATAATTACACAACTTTTGTTGCAAAGTTACTTATTTTAATACTTTAACCAATGTCACAAGGGCACTGGTTAACATTCTCCTTTTTTTTTATATACCCTTCTTCAGGAATTTACTTTCAAAAGATTTAAAAAAAGAAATTAAAAAGCCTTCGAGTCACTTCAAATTATGGGGTTGCTGTTTGCACCCGTGTTTTCTTAAACCAATTTTTTTTTTTTTTTTGTAATCCCTTATGTCCCCACCAGCAATCACATGAATTGAAAAAAAAAAAATTGCAACATTAAATCTGAGTTTCACATAATTCTGATTTGTTGGAGAGCAAAATACAATCATCATGTGATATATCATTAAGCTGATAAACCAAATCCTAAAATTAGTCACTAGTACATAATCACAAAGAAACACGATAACTCGTGAAATTTATAAATTTCAAAACCAGAAAAGAAGTACAACAAGACCAAATATAGATAAAATGTAAAATGGAGACAGCTATAAATACCCAAAAAAACCTACTTGTATTCTACAATAGGACCGCACATATTTAAGTGCACATGTAGGTACCAATTCGATCAAAACTGAGATTTTATGATCTATCTTTTAAAAAACGCGTACAACATACTCCAAGACCTAATAATATGCAACACTCTGAGACAAACACCAAAAACTGTCAAAAGCGGCCCTTTCGTTTCCGACCTGTGTACTTGGTATCTAGAGGGACATCGTTTCCTCTTCTTCTCATTTGATCCTTCTTCCTCAATATCCATTCCTTTCCCTTGCCGCTTTTATTATTCTTTCTCTGCTTCTTAAAGGGTCTATGCCTGTCTGACAAACGTACCTGCAGTATTTTTTAAACTAAATATAAGCTCGATACAAAAAGGAGGGGCTGCATCTACATAAGCAATTTATCATCACATTTGGCATTTACCACATCTGAAATAAATTTATGGGAATTCAACACTTCGAAATGGAGCTCTCACATAACATGGTAAAGACATCTTATCTTAACCACTTAAAAGAAAAATAATAATTGAGATATTAACACATCCATAATTTAAATTATATGCATGTTACAGTACTTTGATTTTTTTCATCAACAATTGAGATTTCTCACTTTACCATGTAAAGTAAATTGCACTCTTTGAAGGGAGTCATGTCCAATTTATTAATAGGCAGTGATCTTTAAATAAATCTAACTAATCAAAATAAAAGCATAAGTTGTAACAAAATGAAAAGGTGATCTTTGAAGGATGAAATTTAAAGAAACATTCATTGTGCCTATTGGAAATTCCTGAACCGAATACACAGATGTGGTGAGACTTACTGTCTGATTTTCTTCATCTTCACTCTCTTCATCAGATAACTTCTCTTCATCTTCAGTTTTACCTTTGGACAAGGATGCTTTCGTTGATAGTTGACCACATCCGAGAACAAGAAACTCTTTTCTCTTCTTGGAACTAACATAAGACAATTGTTCTCCAGTTAGTGGAAATCCATGCTCAAGAAGGCTATGCAATGATTATTTTCAAAAGAAAGCAATGCTAAAACCAAATTGAACAAAACAAAAACACGTAACACTGAACTATCGTAAATTTTCTTTTAAACATGTTACATTATCAACAATGTGTGACCAGATACATTACACATTTGTGATCTTTATCTCATCTTTCATCTCAGCAGGTGCTAAGATGGTTCACTTTTTCAGGTGAGAGTGAGGAAGTTAAGATGATTCAGTAAGACATTTAATAGAACTTAAGATATGCTACGACCGAGATATGTTTAACACAAATATACTGGTTTTATGTAAATGCATAATATTTGTAAAGAGACATTGATATTTTTTAACATACAACTATATATGTAGACAATAATCAAAACTTACAAAAAGATGTGTGAACATAAAAAACACATACACATCCTTCTCTTATCCATATAAAAAATATATTACTTCCCTTGTAAATAAACCACAAGTGTATCCTTTAACCGAACCAATATCAGAATATTAAAAATATCATCAATCCTATTTAAAAATAAGGGTCAAGACTCTATTGAATTGCTTACTATTTACTGTTTAATAGTATCATTTTCATCTCCTCATTCTCATCATCCATAAATGCGCATATATTATGACTAATTCACAAATATTAAACTCTCCCAATTAAAGTAGGTCGCCACTATCATCAAATAGATCACATACATCTACACTAAAATACCACAACCATGTCTCTCTTATTTTTATATCCTCAAAGAATGAACAAAGGAGTCTGTAGTATGTTCTACAATTCCTTTCGTAACATGAAGAACAAGGCTGTACAAAATACATTGAAATGTCTTTGGAGCTGTCTCCCAAAGTAACGAAGAAGTATCCTAAATGTATAAGTCATTACTTTTTTAAAAAGGAAAAAAATAGGATGAAACTCCTTGGATGCATATACAGGAGTATGTACGCATGTCGGTATTACTATTAGACACAAGTACGACGTGGATACTTTAGCCATTTCAGAGTATCTGGCCTTTATAGATTCTCACAAATAATGTTAGGCCAAAACAAGCGGTGACAGGAGAATGGATAAATGGACATAGAGAACACCCCAGTTACATAATATAATTTTACTTTATATCACATTAAGGTCAAATATAATATGAACCTTTTTCACTATAATGTTTTTTTTTTGGATAAATTTTTACACTATAATGTTAATCTGTCATGAGACTCCATTCCCCAGTGATTATGACACCTACCAAATACTGGATGCTGATGGATAAAACAAACACTAAAAATGAATAAAAACATTTTTCAGGCAAATTACATTTGATGGAACAGAGAGCCCCAGTGGTATTGCAAGATTTATTCATACCTGTGTGGAAAATCCACCACTATGCCACCAGAAAATCCAGCATGCATTGCAGCATTCAAAATCAATTCACGCTGGTCTACATTTTCAGGATACACTTGAAAAACTGCTTTAGCGCCATTGGCCAAACATCTGTATAAAGATGTAAAGAAAGCCCTGCAAAAGAATATAAATTATATAGTTATGGAGTGAGTGTAAAAGTGAAGATTTCAAGCATAATCCAATCTTAATACAGATGGTAAGTCAGAGAAATGTGGAATATATGCTTAGAGGAGTTAAAAGAGATTCAACACAAATGGGTCTTGAAACAAACAACTAAAAGTAGTATAATAAATAAAGAAAGGAACATACTTCAATCTTAACCGAGGGTTGTGAGAAGATCTATCAGCATTACACAACCACTGCATTATCATACAAGAGTCGACAAAATTAGTAATGGAAATGAGTAAAACTCAATCAATTTTGGTAGAAAAAGTGGAAAAACATGACTAAATAACACCCGGTCCAAAATAGGGAAAGTGGTAGTTAGTTGTCACAAATAAACTATAGCACAAAAAGTTCTCTGAAACTTTAAACTTGACCCACTATAACTGGGTATCATTTCTTCCATCCTATAGTCCTATCCTAACACATTCTCGTAATCTTTTCTAATTTGATTTTCTCAGTAATTGAAAGCGCACCTGAACGGCAGATATACTGATGGCCCCATCAATAACTCCAGGACGAAGCCCTAAACCCTGAAACCAAAGATACAGTATAAGATACAACCTTAAGAAAGTATACAGAGCATCCATTATAACATCATTACATACGGATAAGTTAATCATTGCACATTGACGTAATCAGAAAGGGAAGGAAGTTGAAAGCGTTTAGTGCACAATAACATTTAACTGACATGAACAGAAGCAGCAGCAACAACAACAACAACAACAACAACAAAGGTGAAATGAGGTAAATACAATACCTGACCCATGTCACTGAGTAAAAGATCACCCTCAACCTCTCGCTCCAATGCAATGTCTACAAGTTAACAATTTTAAAATGAAATTACAAACAATGAATAATAAATAGGTAGGAACAACAATACTTAGGTCTTGTTTGGTTTGACTTATTTGAGCTTATCTACGGGCAGAAGCACTTGTGTGACTGTCAAGGAGCGCTTATGAAAACAATGTACGGAAATGTTCATAAATTGTTTTCAGTTTGTGGCTTATATAAAGCAGTTTAATTTAATTTTTATTTTCATCTTTAGTTATAGAAATAGCTTTTACATAAGGGCTTATGCCAAAAGCTGCAAATTAAGTTGTGTTTATCCAAACACGGCCTTAGAGAGCGAACAGTAAAGGAAAATGAAAACATACTAAGCATTGAGGGTGAAATATCGAGACCAATCCAATGATGACCTTCCTCTGAGAGTGTCTCACCACTGAGTCCGGATCCACAACCTACACAAATCACGCAGTGTATATGATAATTGAAAATGAAAAAGAAATGAGAAAAAGAATGAAATGAATTGAAATTGAAATAGAAATATAATACCAATGTCAAGGAGTAATTTGGGAACACCGTCTTCAGGTAAAGCGAGTAGCTCCAATGCTCGTTCTGAAAGTGAGGCCTATTTGGGATCATGTGCGAAATCATCAGAAATGAATTGAATTGAATTGGAAGAGAGAAATGAAATTGAAATTGAGAAGAACCTGAATATCGATGATACGGGAAGAAGAAGTGTACTTGCGAGCTTCGGTATCGTCATAGAATATCTCAGGTGGTGCCACCCGCTCTGGTCGAGACGCCATCGCTAAAACCCTAAACCCACACTCTCTTACCCGCCGCGACACCAACTATTCTGTAATGAAAAAATGCTAGAAGAATGATTCAAAAATAACACGACACAATAATCATCTTTAAATTTCAGTCTCATTTATTAACCTTTTATAAAAAAAATAGGTTTAATTGAATTTTGGTCCCCTAACTTATTTGTTGTTTTCAATTTGGTCCTTTAACTCTAAATTTTTCCTTTTCAGTCCTTTATCTATGCTCCGTCAATCAAATTGATCATCTCTGTTAGTTTTTTAATGTCTAATATTCTTGATATAATTTTAACCGTTTGATTGTAGGTCTATGATATCAAATAGTGAACCACCATCATTTAATTTTTTACTTTCCTTCTTCTTCCTCCTTCTTCATCGTAAACCAGAAAAAGAAAAGGGAAACTTTTTATGAAATTAACTAACTGTTTTTTGCTTTCAAAACAACCATCACTCACAAAATCGCTACTTTCTTCTTCATTTCCATCACTTTCTTCTCATGTTTTTTTTTCTTTTTCTTGCAAGAACCCAGAATTAGGGTTCTTCTTCATCTTCTCCCCCTTTCTTCCTCTTCTCTCTGCAAGAATCTCTCATGCCAAAAATTCATCCTTTAAACACAGACACAAACACAAATCCGAATTCGAATATCAGAGATTTCAAATAAAGTTCTCTCAGCAACATTCTTTTTCTCCTTCATTTTTTTTATCAGATTTTCAATTCGTGATTTACGTTTAATTCGTGCTTTTTTTTTAATTCTTTTCGAACCCATAATCAATCTTTCTCTCCTTCATTTTTTTCGCTTTTCAAACCCATAATTCAAATCCGCTTTTTAGACGTTCTGATTTACGTTTTTTCTTTAAGATCTTGTGATTTTCAGTTGCTGAATTCATCACCATATTTGATCTGTAAGCGTTGCAGATAGTAATCGATTTCAAGAAATGGATGAAAATGGAAGGTCTAGATCTGTTTGTGTATGAAAATGGAAGGTCAAAATTCTAAAAATGGAAAAAATCATTTCTGGTTCTTGTTATGCTGATTGATTGTTGTTTCTGAAATCGTTACGGTACTCTCTCTTTCAATTTTATTAGTAGAAAAGTTAAATTCATGTTTAATTTCTTCAAATTCAGATCTGGTTGATAACATTCTTGTATCATTGTATGTGTTTGTTTTAATTTTGATTGAGAGGCTACTCTTATGAAACTTAAACTTACAAAAGATTGTTCAGTTACTGATGAAGTGAGTATGTATGTAGATTATACTCCAATAACAAAAATCGCTCAAACTCTCTCTCTCAATGTAATGGCATTTATGGACACAAAATACTGTTTCTACTGAGAATAACTTAGAAGTTAGAACAGCCACGACAAATTAATGTTTCAATTCTTCATTTCTTTGTTAAAATTAAGGATCATGGATATGTTTTTATTGATTTTTCTGGGTTTATTTGATGGAAGTTTATGAAGATTATGATGAACATAATGAAGAAAGGAGGGTAGAAGATGAAGAAAAGGAGAAAATTTTATGTGTTGATGGTTCACTGGAACATATGATACACCTATATGATCTAGCTGTCACTTTTTGAAAAAAAAAGATCAAAGGGCTGAAATTAAAAAATTAATAAGATCTATGGTGGACCACTTTCAATGTTGGTCCACCTTAGACATTTAAGGTTAAAATTAATTGATAAGGACCAAATTGACTAACGGAGCGTAGATAAGAGACTGAAAAGGAAAAATTTAGAGTTAAGGGATCAAATTGAAAACAACAAATAAGCTAGGGGACCAAAGATTCAATTAAGCAAAAAAAATACATAACACCCACCACCCCATGATTTCCGGCCAGGCAGAGATTTTATTGGCTAACATTAATTTCAAGACAATTTTTTGATAAAATCTAAGGGTGATTATTCTGTCATGTCATTCTTGAATTTTTGTTAATAAAATCTTTCTTGATGTATAGCATTGCTCTTCTGTAATTCACCGTTTTGGAAAATTTCCAAACCTAATAATTATTATTTTATTTGAAAAGAAAAAAAAAAATTAAGGAAACTATAGCAAAAAATGTAAAATTACCGATATTACATAGACCAAATACTTGTCCGGGTCCTTTAAGTTTCGTGTTTGTTTCAGATAGATTCTTTAAGTTTCTAAGGTTTCAGATATGTCCTTTAAATTTTTAAGGTTTCATATAGGTCCTTTAAGTTTCGAGTTTGTTTTAGATAGGTCATTTCTATCAACCTCCGTTAAGCCAAAGTTGATCTGTCCGTTAAGCCAAAGTTGATCTGGTTGGGGGGGAAATTGATGCCAAGTGTCAGAGAGAACCACATCATCCACTTAACGGACATATCAGCTTTGCCTTAACAGACAGAACAGCTTTGCCTTAACGGAGGTTGACAGAAAGTACCTATCTGAAACAAACTCGAAACTTAAAGG
>Ga0315914_1006987_pt1 | contig 15793 bp, 10 predicted proteins | sample MpolenodulesMG_FD_203920 | JGI IMG/M metagenome (GOLD analysis project Ga0315914, IMG submission 203920) | Medicago polymorpha root nodule microbial communities from Los Angeles, California, United States - elongated nodules | ecosystem: Host-associated > Plants > Roots > Nodule | place: USA... | reverse complement strand
GTACTTTTTAGTGTACATATCCAAACATAAATAGCTTATCAAGTATAAGAGCTTATGATGTAAGCTCTATTGTTATAAGCCCTAATGCTATAAGCATCTATATAAGCTATTTATCCAAACGGGGCCTTGGTCTATAATCTACAACTTTTATGTTTAAAAAAAAAAATCCACAACTAATATATAATTTTTTAAGTGTTACAACTTTTAGTTAAATATAGGCCAAATACCTCCCTAAGTCCTTTAAGTTTTACATTTGTTTCACATAGGTCCTTTAAGTTTCTAAAGTTTCAGATAGGTCTTTTAAGTTTTGAATTTGTTTCGGATAGGTCCTTTAAGTTTATAAGGTTTCAGATAGGTCCCTTAAGTTTCGAGTTTATTTCAGATAGGTCCTTTAACTTTGGCTTAACAGAGGTTGATAGAAAAGACCTATCTGAAACAAACTTTAAACTTAAAGGACCTATCTGAAACCTTATAAATTAAAGGACCTATCCAAAACAAACTCGAAACTTAAAGGACCTATGTGAAGGTTTAGAAACTTAAAAGATCTATCTGAAACAAACATAAAACTTAAAGGACTCGGGGAAATATTTGGCCTTAAATATATAATTTCTTTTAAGTGTTGCATGTTAAAAGTAAAAGTCCAACTTGGTTGAGAAGTAAACCCTATTTCTTGATGTGACCTATATATATTTCCATCGCTAGAGTATATGCCTTGAATGAAACAAATAACCACACTCTCACGCTCGAGTATATATTCTTCTCCTACGATTGCTTAACGGTTGAGACTCTTGAGTTTTCGATACCACTGTTTGGAAATTAACTTCCTAATCTTAACTAAGTTTTTGTTGTTTTTTTTTTTCTCCAGCTTTTTTTGATTACTTGAAAGATTATGGCGAAAAAATACGAAGGAGGTGCGGTGGGAATAGACCTTGGAACAACGTATTCGTGTGTTGCTGTGTGGCTTGATGAACAGAATAGAGTTAGAAATTATTCACAATGAACAAGGCAACAGAACAACACCTTCTTTTGTTGCTTTCACTATCAAAGGTTGATTGGTGATGCTGCCAAAAATCAGGCTGCTTCTAACCCATCCAACACTGTCTTTGGTAACTTATTTTTTATCACTATAGTATATTTTTGGTCCTTATAAATATCTCAACCTTGTGTTTTAGTGCCATGATTTTTATTTTTCAACTTTTAGGCTTCAAAAAGTTTTCGATTAGCACTTTGGTTTTTTTCTTTTTTTTTTACCACTGCTGAGCCCTATTTTTAAGTTAGGTCATATATACTCGTCATATTTACAGGACCAAAAACATATTTAACCCTAATCTTTATCTTAGAAATTTGTAGTTATTGTGATTTTTTGCCACTGCATAGTTTATATTAGGAATTTATAGGTATTGTTATTTTTTGCCATTTTCATCAAAACAAAAGAATTTATACTTATCAGCCAACAATTTTGTTGTTGCAGATGCAAAGAGGTTGATTGGAAGGAAATATAGTGATTCTGTTATTCAGAATGATATTCTGTTGTGGCCATTTAAGGTTGTTGCTGGTTCTGATGACAAGCCTGAGATCATTGTTAAGCATAAGGGCGAGGAAAAACGCTTTTGCGCTGAGGAAATCTCATCAATGGTCCTCACGAGGATGCGCGAGATTGCAGTGAAATTTTTGGAATCCCCCGTTGAAAATGCAGTTGTTACTGTGCCGGCTTATTTCAATGATTCCCAACGAAAAGCCACAAAAGATGCTGGTGCAATTGCCGGCCTCAATGTTATGCGGATAATTAATGAACCAACTGCTGCTGCCCTTGCATATGGCCTTCAAAAGAGAGTAAATAACGTCGGAAAACGAAATGTGTTCATCATTGATCTTGGTGATGGCACTTTCGATGTGTCACTTCTCACACTCAAACATGATAGCTTTGATGTAATAGCTACTGCCGGAGATACTCACCTAGGAGGAGAGGACTTTGATAACAGAATGTTGAACCATTTAGTGATGGAGTTTAAGAGGAAGAACAAAGTGGACATTGGTGGAAACCCGAGGGCCCTTAGGAGGTTGAGAACTGCATGCGAGAGGGCTAAAAGGACATTGTCATTTGATACTGAGACTACAATTGACATAGAGGCTATACACGACGGAATTGACTTCAATATGTTATTAACTCGGGCCAAGTTTGAGCAACTCAATATGGATCTCTTTGAAAATTGTTTGGCGATTGTCAAGAGTTGTCTTACTGATGCTATGATGGAGAAGAGCAGTGTAGATGATACTTGTTGGTGGATCTTCTAGGATTCCCAAAGTGCAGCAGCTATTGCAGGACTTTTTTGAGGGGAAGGATCTTTGCAGCAGCATCAACCCGGATGAAGCTGTTGCTTATGGTGCAGCTGTTCAGGCTGCTTTGCTTTGCGATGGCATTAAGAATGTTCCTAACTTGGTGCTGCAAGATGTTACTCCACTGTCTCTTGGCACGTCAGTAGTTAAAGATATCATGTATGTAGTGATTCCTAAGAACACTTCTTTTCCAATAAAGAGGAAACGAACATTTTGCACACTTGCAGATGACCAATCTGCTGTCAAAATTGATGTTTATGAGGGTGAGAGAATGGTTGTAGGTGAGAACAACTTGCTTGGTTTGTTTGATCTCAAAGTTCGTTGTGCACCTCGTGGACTTAATATCCAGGTATGTTTTGATATAGATGCTGATGGTACATTAAATGTTTCCGCAGAGGAAGAAACAAGTGGTAATAAGAAAGAAATTACAGTTACGAATGAAAATGGAAGACTATCTAGGGAAGAAATTGAGAAAAAGATTAAAGAAGCTGAGTACTTCAAGTCCGAAGACATGAAGTTTATTGAGAAGGTTAGAGCAGTGAATGCTTTGGATGATTACATTTATAGAATGAGGAAAGTAATGAAGGATGATAGTATTACTTCAAAGCTCACTCCTGTTGAGAAAGTGGAAATCAATTCTGCAATCATAAAGGGGGAAAATTTGATTGATGACAAGCAGCAGTACGAGACATTTGTGTTTGCGGACTTTCTGAGGGAGCTTGAGAGCACATGTGAATCAGCTTTGAAAAGGATCAATATAGATTCCTCTGAGAAGTGATTCTGAATGATTCCCTTTGATCAATTTTTAGTTATTTCATTTGTGTTATGAACTTCAGATTCCTCATGTGGAGCTTTTTGTTCTTTTTCTTTATTTTTCCGAATGACAAATGTTAGCAATTAGTTGTTAGATTAATATTTACTCCTTCGTCTGAGTTTGTTTTGTTTATTGGATTATGTATTTTGACAAATTATGAAATTTAGGGCTTGTTTGTAGCCCACAGAACTGCAATGTATTTATAGCAATAGCAATCCACTAGCTCTTTGATTCATAATTGGATACAATTAATTGCAAGCAATTTATACCATGAACCTGTGCTTAGCCGCGGTTCAAGGATAAAAAAAACAATTTGGTGACAGAAGTTGACGTATCAAATAAGTAAAGATACTTCAGATTAGGTGACTGAAATTTATACTGAAATTGTTCAAAATAGAACCAGGATATTGAAATCCAAAACTCAAGCCCTAGTGGAAATACTTACTTACCTTAGTTGAAATCTCAATCCGGAATCCCTAATCTAAACAAATTTGATCATAAACTAATCTAAACGCCGTGTTATTGTTTAAGGCAAAATTGAAGAAAATTTCAGATGTGTATGAATCCGGCCTGAACAAAATCGACTGTGATTGAACCAGAAATCACAAGAAAACTATAGCACAGAAGGAATTGTTTGGAAACAAAACCTTTATCTTGCAATCTCGTCATGATCCAGCAGCGATTAGCTCTCTTCACAAGCTCTTCGGTTGAGCTCTTTAGTATATTGAAGCTTGACACCATTGTCCAACATTGAAAGGATTGTTAGAGATTTTTCAGCTTAAGAATTTCAATATTTTCATATTTGATGGATCCAACTAGTGGATTTCACTACATCATAGCTACTTGTCCATATATAAACTTTAATTAGGTAAGTGATATATCAGTCTATCAGATAAGATTTGTTCACTTTGAGTCAAGTTAGTTAATTGTTAGTTATATCTCGAGTTAGTTAGTACCGGTTTATTAATTGGTTGAGTCAGCCTTTGTACATAAACTTTTCTTTATGACTGCTTGTATGTAGTACAAACTCATTTTATCATTTCATTCACATTGAGGAATTCCTGTAATTGATGTCTGCTTCAAGGTCTGCATTGAGTAATTTGGGGGACTTTGTTGCCTCTTGGTTCTGTTTGTTTCTGTGTGCATGAATATCTTTATGCATGATCATGAGCAATATTCAAACCTTTATTCACTTCATTCAAGTTTTAAAAATCAATTGTAATGTGCAGGGCTGTTAAGGTGTGGGATTTTTTTACTTTGCATGGCATTGAAAGGTGGAGCCTTTTATTGAGGCTTTATTTGTACAGATGCTACTTTTGCATATGGACTATATAATATAATATGAAGATAACATTTATAATATAGTATAAAGACAAAATGGATATTGATCTTGTCACAACAAGCCAATTTCTGTATCATTTTATAGTATATGGCTGGGTGTTACCAAAATGCACCGAAGTTTGGAAAAAGATAATGTTAAAATGCACTCCAAAAAGCAAAATGAATTTAGCAGATGTGAAAATAAATTACACGGTTTGTATGCATTGGAAGATATGGCAGAATATTCTTGGTATAATGGAAGGGACACTTACTTTTGAAAGATCATACTTTTTCCGTCCCAAAATGATTGACTTATTGACTGTTTCATATATATTAATGCACAATTTTGACCTTTAATATCTTTAATTATCTATTAAAAACAATCATAAAAAATTGTGTTTGTATATTATTTGTGACCTCCAATAACATCTTATATACTACTGTTTGTGTTTATATATTAGTAGACAAATATGATTCACGCCCTCACAAAGAGAATATAAATGACATTGAACTCGATATTTGAGTTTCTGATTTGTGAGCTTCGTCTAAAATGATCTTCTTCTCTTGAATCAACTAATTGTTCTGACAATTCTAATGCTTCTCGTTAAAAGAGCAGGATTTAGACAATTATATTATCCTTGCGCCGTTGGAGTCATGTCTGTGCCATAAACCTCTCTTGAATTAACTTTAGTTAATATTTGTGTTGAGTTGTTTTAATGATTCGTACGGTTTATAAGAAAGCTTTATATTTTTTTATTTTGATCATATGTATTATTTTTTAAAAATTGACATTTATAATAATATAATAATGAAACTTGTTTTCTTCAAGTATTTTACATGCTAAAGTAAAATAATATCACAAGAAAGGGAGGTTTGAATTGTGATCTAATAAAAATTACTAATAAAAATTTCTCAAGTGAATATTTGGATTAGGTTAATTAGTCGGTTAATAAAACAATAATAATTGTAAGTGTGTGATATTGATAAAATGAAAAGAGATAAAGAGAGAAAAATCACACACAAAAAGGTGGAAAACTCTTGTGTAGAAATGCTTGGCATAATGTTCTCGAAATTCTGAGAACGTTCTCAAAAATTCTGCTTGGACAGCTTGCAATAAAGCATGATAACATGAATAGAACCATGCTTTCTCTTAAAAAAAAAATTGAATAGTACCATGCAAAATTTTGTTTTCTAGTTGGCAACCAAGATTGCTTTTGTTGAGCCGGAACAACCTCACGCCTTGGAGAGAAAGAAATCAAGTGCAAATGATTTGATTTTATCCATTCCTTTTAGCTATACGTGTTGTCCATTTCTCATAGGTTTATTCTTTATTTCTTGATGTGTTGTCTAATGATCATAGGTCCTCTTTTGTTTCCTCATAGGATCTTTGTACATCATATGTTTATTTATTGGGTCTGGTTAACTAGTACCCCTCGAGCAATAGTTAAGGAAATAAAAAAAAGAAATATTTGCATTGAAAACATCATCTTTTACACTTTTTAAACTTTGACTACATAAGTTTCAAAATACTCATATTATATTTAGCTTTCTTAACTAGTGCCCTAGTGGCACTGGTTAACATTTTCCTTATTTATTTCCTTTCATTCCTTGAGAGTGTATCATAATAAATATGTCACTTTTGTAGCATATGACTCTTATACTTTTATACCATATTTCCACAATGATCCTTGACAAATAAGTTCTTTAAAGGTCGACCTTTGTACCCATGATTAATAATAACTTTCAATTTGTCTTGTTTGAGTTGACTTTTGCGAAACCAATATAGACAGTGGAGATAAGCTTTGTTCTGAGAATGTTCTTGAAAACATTTGCTTGCTTTGTAACCTATCTTTAAAATTCACTCAAGAACACAAGTTAAATAACAAATGATTTTAGAATTCTTTTAAATATAATTTAAATGTTTTGTTATCATTAAAACAATTAAGAGGGATTTTTGGAATTTATCTCAACACATGCATATAAGTTATAGGTGGTTGGGTATTTCACAGTTATACCTTATACTTTATCAGATCATTTTACTCAATTTATGACTGTTGCTGGTAGTGCCAAGGCTCGTCAATCAATAATGTAGGTGCTTTGGTTTGCTATAGTGTGGGAAATCTGGAAAGAAAGAAACAACAAGATATTCAAAGTCAAGCAATGCTCCATTATTCAGGTGGTTGAAGGCAAAATTTGCCTCTCTTCCTCCAAACTATCATGGGTGGTGGCTTTATCCGTTTACAATGTTAGGTTGGCTAACTGTTTTATATCAGCCTTGTTGTTTTTATTTTTTCTTGTACATACAGTTTGTGACTCTTTTGTTCTCTCCTGGTACATTTAGTGCTAGGTAGAACTCTTTGATTTGGTAATATATTCCATTTTAGCCTTTTCAAAAAAAAAAATTAGTATAAAAAATTTGTTAACATATACTAACCGCATTGTATCATAAATTTTAAATTTTTTACATATCTGCGTATCCGTATCGTGTCATACACACATCTGTATCACGTATTCGAGCTTCATATGGACTATCCCGATCATAATTATTTTGATTGTATTTTTGCTATTTTAGCAATTGAATGAATAAAGTTTATTTACTCTAAAAAAAATCATGAAAAACAACTTATAATTTTTTAAGGCAAAAATTAAATATATGAAAATAATTAACTTTATTTTATGTAACTTGTACATAAAAGTTTTTTCCCTCTTTGAGATGTTTTACATAAAGGTTTATCGTGATAAGGACTTATGTTAAGAATTAATTAATAATCTCTTAATAATCCAAACAGGCCTACACTACAAAACCCTCTCTCTCCATTTCCCTCTCTCTCACACACACACTGTACTACACTCACTCACTACTCACTCTCTCAAAACAAACCCTACTCGTACTCCCGTTCTCCTCCAAAATGCCCGCCGGCCTCGACATGTCACTCGACCAAATCACCACTCACCGCCGCACCACCTCCAACCGACCAAATCGCCACCTCGGCGTTCGCAACTCCTCAATCAGAATCACTCCGTACTCCATTTCTCTCTCTCAGGTACTTCATTTCTCCATTCTTTCAGTGTTGTTGTTTTTCGTTTTGATCAAAATGAGTGATTGATTCATGAAAAAATGCTGCAGATGCTTGAAAGAGAAGCGTTGCGAAGAAGCAGTGTTGATGATGTTCCTCAAGAAATGGTTTTGGATCAACCTCGAGAGAAACCTATCACTAAACTCTATTTGTCTAACTTGGATGATATGGTTTCCAACGAAGACATTCATGTATTAGCTTTATTACTATTTTTGTTATTTTTTATTTATTTATTTATCATCATCATCAACATCTTTGTTGTAATATTGTTATTTGCTACAAGTACTGACACACACACGGAGACGGACACGTCAACACAGTTAAAATATTTAACAAATGACTTGGTGTCATGTCGAACATTGGGACACGTCTTTCGTTAGAAGTGTCAGTGCTACAGGGGTTATTCGTTTTTCTCATATTTATATCTGTCATTTTGGTTGTTCTTGTTTTTCCATTGTCATTATTATTGCTATCTCTGTGGCACATACACTTCTGATTGAAGGCAAGTCTGATGTATGATGTATGACATTCGTCCGCCACCGATATGACAATGACACGTGATTACATTTTTTTTTTCTTTTTGTAGCAGATACATGTGATTACATTGAATTATGTCATTTTTACAAATTATTGGTGTCGGCGTGCAATGTCCATGTTGTGTCTGGTGTCCGTACTTCATAGATTGCTATTATAATATTGTTGCTATTTTGTGAGAGGGATCAAAGAGATTCTATGAGAAACTTTAAGCCAAGTTACTTACCTATTGCGCCGCTATAGATGCTATTTAACAACACTGATTATTTTCATATAAATTTGCTATGTTTTAAAAATTAAGAAGCTTATGATACATTTTTTGGTGAAGTATCTAATAGCTTATCCACTTAATAAGATTTTAGTAGTTGGATTGGTAAAGTTTAGTGTTTATAGAGTTATTCAGCCAAAATAACCTGGCTTAAAGGTACACTTAGAGTAACTTCATATCTCCTTTATTTTTATTATTTTTATTATTTTATGTTATTCAGTCCAAGTTTTTCATAAGTCATATGAGTCTTTGGTCTTATGGTGTTACTAGGTCATCATGTGACGCGTATATAAATAAATCTTGATGAATGAAGTACACGGACAGTTGAAATTTGACAATTAAGTAGTAGTACATCAGGGTATGGTCATTTTCTGCATAAATTTTAACTGTGCATTTCATATGCTAATAGATTTTCTTTCATAAGGACAATGCACATACTCTAGTATAATTTGTGTCATTTTGATTCTGCATAGTGTGTAGTATTTTCACCCCTTGTTGATGCAACAATTTGCTCCTGCTGTCAAGCTTTTGTGAGCATAAACTATCTTTCCTGTTTAGCTTCTCTGCATTATTGGAAGTTCATGTGAATGCTAGCTTTACATTTTAGTTTCTCTGCATTTCTCTGCATTATTGGAAGTTCATGTCTATGTTATGTTGTCTTGAACATATAGTTTGTTTTGAAGATATTGGTTTTGAGATTGTTGATGCTTGCTACTGTTTGGTAATTATATTCAATTAGTCTCATTAGTAAATACTATTTCTGATGATGACAACCCCATATCAATTTGGTGTATGGATCTTAATTTGGGTCTCAAAGTGATTTTTTTTTTATGTCCTCTTTTGAGGTAAATCAAAGAGTCATTATTGCAATTTGAATGTATGACATGTACCAAAATACTAAACTCATCCTTACCACTAATGTTACACCCAAATGATCTTTATCTTCGTCAAAGATATTTTTTCCTCACTACTCTCTTTTCAGAACCTTTTTTTTGTTTTTTTGTTGTAAAAAATACTATGTTTTCTTGTCATTCAGATAATGTGAATAATTTAAAACTCTTGTCTGTATTTTACAGCTGTTGTTCTCGGAAGAGGGTGAGTTGGAAAGTTACTCCATTCATTATGATCAATTTGGGAGATCAAAAGGAACAGCTGAAGTTGTCTTTACAAGGCAGTCTGAGGCTTTAGCTGCTCTCAAGAGGTACAACAATATGAAGCTTGATGGAAAGACATTGCAAATTGAGCTTGTTGGAGCAAGTTTGGTTACTCCTGCTGCTGCGCCTCTTGGACAAAGTAGCTTACTAGGAAAACCAAATGATGTCTTTGCAAGGTGCAAAATTCCAAGTCCTGGTCTTATGAGCTCTGGAACAAATTTGGTTACTCCTGCTGATATGTCTCTTGGTCGAAGTAGCTTACTGGGAAAGCCAAATGATGTCTTCGCAAGGTGTCAGATTCCGTTTCCTGGTTTCATGAGCTATGGAACAACTGCTGATATGCCTCTTGGTCGAAGTAGCTTACCTGGAAGACCAAATGATGTCTATGTAAGGTGCGAAATTCTGATTCCTGGTCTTATGAGCTCTTAACTCTCTAAGTTTCATGTATCTAGTCTGATTTATAAATGTGTAGTATCTTGTGTAGCATCTAATAAACTTCAGTTAAATATTGCATTTTGTTCAGTGAAATCTCAAGTTCTGTTTGTTCATGTGTGTGTGTGTGTGTCATGGATTTGGTGTTAAATACATGTAGTTGAAATTGTCACTAGTTTGATTTGATACTATTTTTTTACAGGGAAGAGAGAAAATTTGGAGGTAGCAGGTACAATAATAGCTCTGCACCAACACATGGCTATCTTCCAAGAAAGAATGATCATACACTAAAAGCAAAACGCCAGATTCCAACGGTCTCTGCGAAAGATCTTGATGAAGACTTGGAGAGGTATCGCTCAGAGGCTATGAAGGAAAACAAAGGAAAAGGAAAGGGAAATCATGATTGATAGCTAGAATGATTCCTATTATATGAGTAAATAGGTCAGAAAAGCATTGGATAAAGGATTATGGTCATATGTTTGGGATTCTGATTTACATGAAGTTACTTAAACAAATATTAGTATGCCCTTTGTACATGTCATTTGAAACTTTGAAGTTTGGACAGATTTAATGTCTGTTTGGAAATTAATATTAACAAACATGCTATTAGTTACCGAATTTGGTTCGGGCGCTTATAAGGTATATTTGGCCAGTGAAAGCCAATATGTTTGCTGCTTTTTACTTGTTTGTGACGGTTCAGCGCAGAACTGCAGATTCCAAAAGATACGTTGTTATTTTTTTAATAGAAAACCAAAATTTCTATGACATATGTAGCTGTTTGCCTCAGTTCAAAATAATCAGTTTTGAGTGCCTCAGTTTATTGTTGTTAAAAAGTAAATTCGCCACTTCATTTATGGTTTGGCTGACCAATTAAAGAATTCTTCACTCAATTTTATCATGAGCATTTGGATTACTCAGTTTTATCAAAATTAATAATTGCATTTAAAGTCTAGAGATCAACAATGTCCACAAACATTAGATTAAACCATCTAACGTTTGAGGGGGAAAAAAAAAATCAAATTTCGTTAAATTAAATTATTAAAAGTAATTTTGTATTTTAAAAGTTCAAAAAAGCTTCTGAAAAATCACACTCATTAGTTTTGTATCTGAACATTGACCGGTAACAGAGATGACGACAAAATGGTGTGGCAGACGCGTTCTGCTGGACACAGGAAGAAGGCATCAGATTTATTGTCACAGGTTGTTACTTGATGTTATGCAGTTTGCAGGTGCATGACAATTTTGACTATGATTTCCTTGAAGTGGTGCAACGACTGTGGAATACCGCAGTGCTATCTAAGATAAATGTGTTTGGATGTCGATTACTCTAAGACAAGTACCAATGCAGGCGGAATTGTGGAGAAGGATTGAATTGGTAATGGTTGGACTGGAGCGCAATAGATTGAGGGGTTGAATTGGTTGATAATTTACTACTCTTTAATTCACAATCTAATTTGATTAACAACGACGTGGTGCATATTTCCAAGGTTATAGACCGGATAAAGCGATTGTCATGGTCTTGGATTATTTGTAGGTTGTTCCTTCAGATGACATTCCCAATAGCAAGGATGAAACATCCGTTGAAGTTTTGTGCAAACGATGAAGAAAGGAGAGAAAAGTTTGTGTCAAAATGAAAGGTTTGTTGTAGTGTTGGCAGCACCAACGTATGGTATGAAGTTTGTCAAGCACAAACTTAAACATAGTAGAAAGCTGAAGTAGACTAACTATAAATACGACGTGTAGAATTCACGTGAGTTGTACCATGAGCATAGCTCATTTCGTAAGGGATAATGCACAATATGTGCAGGGGCCGGGGTTCGAAACCCTGAACACCCCATTTATTCATCTTTAAGGTGAATTTCTCTGACCACTAGACTACTTGACAAAAAAAAAAAAAAGAATTCATGTGAGTTCATAAGCAAAAGTTCATTGATTAACATACTTGAAGTTTCTCTAAAAAAAATAAAAAAATACTTAAAGTTTATATACACTATTACGCTCTCTGTTTTAAAATAAATGGGTGTCATTTTAGCATAAAAAAAGTTGTTTTAAAATAAACGTCACTTTGAGTTTTCAATGCAATATTAACCACTAATTTCTAATTGTACCCTCCAATAGTTAGTAAGGATAATTTGGTAAAATAAGTATTCTTTTTCATTTAATCATTGTATTTTTTAACATGGTTAATTTTTTTTGACAAAAACAAAATGATATTCATTCATTCCAATCGAGAGATTACATCATTCAACACCGCTAAAAACGTAAAGGATGAATATGCGAACAAATTCACAACATCTAAGTTAATAGCATATAACGACATAATGTCTACAAAAATATATGATAAAATTAAAGTGACCGGAATATCCATGGTCTCTGGATCTGCAACGTTGACGCCCAAATCTTTGATCGAATAATCGATCTTTCTGTAAGAATCAAATGAACACCGCATGAAGACGGGAAATCAAACAACACCGTACAAGACAACGAACAACAAACCACCACACTTAGATGATGAAATCACAAAGAACAAAACCTAGATCTATGTGAAAATCACTTATTTAGATTAAAATAGAGAAAAAAAAGATGAAGAAGGGTGATTTCAGGTCAAGAATTGACCCAAAACCATCTCTCAATGAAGAAACTGTAAGAGAAAACCTAGAGAGAGAAAACTTCGACTTGTTGGAGAGGGAGATGGACCAAACTTTTTTAATAGGGTTAAATATATTTTTGGTTTTTATAAATATAGTGAATTTTGTTCGTAGTCCTCATAAAAAAGTAACATATCTTGATCCCTATAAAAAAATATCAGTCTTAGTGTCGGTTAAATTAAAATTTATTAAAAAAAAATAACATGTAATAAAGTAAATATAAATTTTTCTAAACATAAAACTTTTAAGTTAAAGTAATGAAAATTTGGACCTGAAAAATCAAATTTTGAGCTATTTTTTTGTGGAGGAAGTTTGTATAATGTTTTAAATAAGTATGTAAAAAATTATTTAAAAATGTAAATGTTTTTAATTTTACAAAGACTAAAAGTTTTTATAGGGACCAAAACATGTCACTTTTTTTATGAGGACCAAAAACAAAATTGATTATATTTATAGGGATCAAAAACTTATTTGACTCTTATTAATATACGTGTGAAAACCTTAAACAACACTCATTTTAAAACGAATGAAATAATATAAATGTACACTTAATGGAAATAAGAGAATACTCTCTTTTCTTTCTCTCTTCTCTTTTCCTCTCATTCTCTCTATCTTTTTCTATTCAAAGAGTTTCCTAATACGTTACAAACACAATCTTACCAATTGAGGTATGCAATTTTTCCTAATGTACTTTTAATATGTAAATAAGTTTTACCTTTGTATTGATGATTATAAGTTATCCTCTTACAATTTCATCAATTGAAAATGGTGATTATAGATATATTTAATCATTTTTATGTGAATCATATCCTATTAGTGTGTTATTACATAAACATTGATAATTATAGAGACCTGTTATATAGCTCCTGAAGAACTCAATTTTTATTCTCAATGAAATCCGGAAGAATTCAAAAGTTTCACATCCCTGAAGGATTGTATAAAAAGTCTCAATTTTATTGTTTAAATCTGGTGTATAGTTCCTGAAGAACTTCGTACCACTATAAATAATATGAGTGACAAGTGAGTCAAGTATGTCCTCGCCACAAGTAGGAGGAACACTTGTATACACGACACCTTAATTAAGTCCCCACATGAAACACATTAGCCTTTGACACTGTCTGGAGAGGTGAAGTGTGTGATACCTCATGATCTCCACTACTCTGTACCAACTCTCCATAACTCATTCACTTCTTCTATCCCCACTTCACAGTCTTACCGAGGGAACTACATAGCTTTGATTTCCTAATCACTTAGGGATACGTAAGGACTCAAGGTCCTTCGTTGTCGAGCTATAATAAAAACACCTCGACCTTATGGTCCATCATTAAACGAAAATACAGGAGTTGGAAAGAGAAGCAATGAGGCAAGTTGTTTATGAGCATGGCGCTATTGTTCATCATGAACCAAAAGTTACGACGGAGCTCTACTTGTCTAACTTGGATCAAAGGGTTTCCAAAGGAACAGCAGAAGTTTTCTTTACTAGGGAGTCTGATGCTCTAGCAGCCCTCAGGAGGTGCAACCAAATGAAGCTTTATGGAAAGACATTGCAAATTGAGCTTGTTGGAACAAGATTGGTTGCCCCTGCTCCCACTGAAATACCAAAGTTTTCTATTATTTGAGTAAATAGGTTGGAAAACTATTGAGTGCAGGATAATGGTCATATGTCCGAGTTCTGATTTGCACGACTTTACTTATCTTAATACTGGTGCGCACTTTGTACTTGTCATTTCGAAACTTTGATCAGACTTGGTTACCAAATTTGGTTCAAGCCCCTGTCAAGTTTGGCCAACCAAAGCCAATATCTTCCATGCTTTTTACTTGTTTCAGATGGTTCAGTGGAGATTATTTTCATTTACTAGAAAATCAAAATTTCCAGGACATGTTTGCTTGGTCAATGTAGTAGTTGGAATAACCTTCCTCACCTATGTTCCCTAATTTTTAGCTCTATTGTGTTAGTAATGAGTTATATGTTGAATTTGAATACATTGTAAAATACTAAAAAAGTTAACCTTTCAATTTTAACTTCTAATCATAATTGAATGATATTTTTTTTAATGACAAATGTTAGTAGTTAGTTATTATATTAATATTTACTTTCTTGCTCGAGTTTGAACCCGTGATCTCAATTGGTCATCATTCTAGGCCGGACTGAACTTCTTAACCCTTAGCTTAAAGCAGTTGTTATCATCTGTATGAACTTCCCCGCTTGAATAGACTCGGAGAGTATTGGATTTGTTTGGTTCTAAGAATGGGTTGGAATTAAGAGAATGACTTGATATTTAGAGTTAGTAACAACATAAAAATATAACTCTTTCCAACCCATCACTTCCTCCTGCTTACATCAATACAATCATTTTCTTTAGTTCTCTGTTATATGAATATCGGTGGTGCCCAAATTCGAACCCAGTTCTCTGTCAACTAAGTGATTTGAGGGAAACCGGTTAAGTCATGTGAATGTATAAACACTTTTGAGATGCCAGTTTATATTTTTTGTAAAAAAGATGTTCCTGCCTTTTCTACTGTTCGTCTAACCAATTAAAGAAACGTATTTTGTTTTAAAAATAACGCGCTTTTGTTCTGGGAGTTACTTCTTTTCTACTGTTCAACTAACCAATTTTTTGGTTCTATCACAAGGATTTGGATTATTTAATAGTGTAAGTTGAGTCTCTGGAGCTGCAAAATGCAATTAATGTAAAATGAGGAAACATATGAAGCCAAAGGTTTGTCAATTGCACTTAAACACAAGTGAAGTCTTTAGTTTTATTCAGGATATAAATCAAAACTGTTCACGTATGTAAACATGAGTTACAATAGATGAGATATTCAGTGGAGTTACCTATGAGGAGCTCCAAAAATACTCTAAAATGACTAAGGTGAAAATACAATGTTTATGCTATGAATGAATGCCCTCTTACTTTCTAAGTGCCCTCTTTTATAGTCATCACTTTCTTGACCTAATGGGCCTCTCTATGGATGTCCAGGCCCATTAGCAAAATTGGTTACTCCTTCTCTATGTATCTCATCCGTACATGACACATGGAGCTGGAGCACGTGCAGCTTATGTCACTTGTCCGTGCAGGACGCGTGGCACACCATGAAACACTTCTTATGAGGACCACAACTTTCCCTTGGATAGTAACGTGAGGAAGTGGGAGCTCTAGTTGACCTGAAGAAAAGAGTTGAGCAAGGCATGCTGAAGGATCGAGCTG
>Ga0315914_1006986_pt1 | contig 15794 bp, 7 predicted proteins | sample MpolenodulesMG_FD_203920 | JGI IMG/M metagenome (GOLD analysis project Ga0315914, IMG submission 203920) | Medicago polymorpha root nodule microbial communities from Los Angeles, California, United States - elongated nodules | ecosystem: Host-associated > Plants > Roots > Nodule | place: USA... | reverse complement strand
CTTTTTATTTGCAAAAATCACTATAGTAGACTATAACATTACTTTGTTTTGGCAAAGTAATGACTTTGACTCCATATTCATTTTTGTTGATTTTCATATTAATTTTTGTTGATGCAAACTAAATGTTATTAATTTGTTTCTTTGAGATTGTGTATGTCGATCACTCTTAATTGTCACTTAGTTTGATTGAATCTGAGTTTAAATGTAACTCAAGGATTAATAATATAGTCAATTTAATATTTTATATATGAAACTCTACAAAAACCGTGCATCGCACGGGTTAGAGTCCAGTTATTTTATCACCCTTAATCTTTTATCTGAAGGAAATATTATTACCCTTCATCATTACTGTGTAGAAGAAAATGAAAATGAAAATGAAATAGGAGTACTAATCTAGTAGCAGCTGTATTTAACCTGCACCTGCCTCCACTAATGACTGAACCAGGACACGAATAATCAGCGCGTTATTACATTTTTCTTTTCTCTTCTAAGTATAAAGACCAGTTCAATTTTCCAATTTTTTTGGATCCGTAATCATCATTCTACATTTCAACCGGTAAACGCTTTTCTCTCTTTTTCTTTCTTTTCTTCGAAACCCTACCTACTTCTCAATCTCACCTTCATCGTTTCGATTCTCTATTATAACTACCATCATTGATCGATCTTTCATCTCGTACCTATTATTTTTTCAATCCCTAATTATTATATTATTATTTTTTTACTTCTGATTTGTTTTGCTATGCTAATGTTAACGAACTGATTATGCAGCTTGTTCTATTGATCCATCTAAATGGCGTTTTTCCGAAGCGTTTCTGCGCTTTCCAAACTTCGATCTCGCGTTGTAATTATTCTAAATCATTTCCTTAAATTCCTTTTGGCCAATTTATTTGTGATTGATTGTTTCCGTAACTGATTTTTTATTTATTTTTGTGTTGATGATGATTTGTGATGGCAGGGTCAGCAACCTAGTCTCGCTAATTCAGTTAGATGGCTTCAAATGCAGACTTCCACTAACACTGTATGATATGACCTCTCTCTCTCTCTCTCATCATCATTCTAAAATTGTGGTATTAGTAGATGCTGTGAGTTTTTTTAAGCACAAACACCGGACTCGACACTGACGACACTAGTAGCAATTTGAGAAAACGATATAATTAAATGTAATCACATGTGTTGATGTCTATGAAGCACTGACACTGGACATGACACACTGACACCCGATAATAATTTGAGAAAATGAATTATTTAAACACAATCACATTTGTTGATGTCTTACACTAACATGTGTCAGACTCTGAATACACCTTTCATCAGAAGTGTCAATGCTACAGACGTCTGTGTCAGTGTCGGATATAGATACATGTCGAACACACTTTTTATCATAAGTGTCGGTGTTTACTAATCATTATTATTACGGTTATTATGATGTAGTTTGGAATTTTATAATCTAGTTTAGATTGTGTTGAAAGGACGTTTGAGATCTAAAATTAATTTATGAAGTTCCCTTTGTCTTGAATTTGTGTTTTTTATATTTTGAATTTTGCTGACAGAGGAGTTATTTGTTCTTTTTTGCAGGATCTTTATACTGAGATGAAGGAACTAGTTCCAGAGTATCAGGTTTGTCTGCAACTTTAAGTTTTGGCATTAGTACTTTTTTTGTTAGATGAGTTAACGTGAATTTACTGTGTTTAACGTGAATTTTGTGTTTGTTTTCCTTCAACTGCATACTGGGTTAGGATGTATGATACATAAATGTGGGCTTCACAATTTTACTATTGGACATAGTTTTAGACCCTGTTTGGATAAACAACTTATTTGCAGTTTATAACACAAGCACTTACCATGATAGCACTTGTGTATAAGCTATTTCTATAGCAAAAGATAAAATAAAGTTAAGTTATATTTGTATAAAACTGTAAGCTGTTTTCATAAGCTATCTTGGAAAACTTATGAAAATAAGCTGAAAATAATCTGTGAACAATGACATAAGTTGTTTTCGTAAGTTCTCCCAAACAGTCTCAAAATTTATGTCGGTAGATAAGCTCAAACAAGCCAATCCAAACAGGCTCTTAGATTGTTTTAATTATTTGGTTGTAACTGTTGGAAGTGATTGTGATTCGATTCTTTCATGTGTTGTGCTCAACTTCCAATTTGCATTTAGTTGTAGTTTTCTGTGCAGGTCTCATGTATTGTGAGTCTGAGAAACCTGATCAATGTTCTTTTCTGATTCAAATCTTCAATTAGCATGACTAGGAGTTTGTATCTATGCTATGTTTTAATCTTGGCATAAAACCTGGTTGCAGGAACGTGTTAAGAAGCTTAAGAAAGAGCATGGAAGTGTTGAATTGGGAAAAATCACTGCTGATATGGTAATTATATTACATGTTTATTAGCAATAGAGTTTCTAGTTACTAGCAGTATTAAATGAAGTCCCACTCTCTTGGCCATAAGCTTGCAATGTAACTTATTTTTGGAACTGCATTTCTCTAATTAAAAGGTACTTGGTGGAATGAGAGGAATGACAGCTTTAGTGTGGCTAGGCTCAGCTGTTGATCCAGATGAGGTAAATATTTCAATGACTCGGGCTTTGCTTAGTATATTTGTGAAAGAGTAATATAAGTGAGTTATGACATGCTAATGACTATTGATTAGTTGATAGAATCTCAGATGTAGGATTTGTTTGTTATTGTTCTCTAATTGGATCTGAGGTTAGCATGTTTTGTTTTTCAGGGAATTCGCTTTAGGGGCATGACAATTCCTGACTGTCAGAAAACACTTCCAGGTGCTTTTCCTGGTGGGGAGCCTTTGCCTGAGGCCATATTGTGGCTTCTATTGACAGGAAAGGTATAATCAAATTGAATTTATTTATATATAGATGTTGGCTTAGAAGCTCACGACATCAGCCTGTATGAAAGTGTTTTGGTACATGCTCTGTGGTTTTGTTATATAATCCTCGATTCATACCTCGTGTCACAGATACCAAATAAAGAGCAAGTGGATTCATTAGCTCAGGAATTGCGAAGTCGTGCGAAAATCCCAGGTTAATTTCCTTTTGAAATCATAGCTTGGTATCTTGAAGTAATGCATGGCAATATGTTAATATTGGGTATATGATATGAACTAGGGGTCTCTCATGGCAGGTTGTGTTCTTTTAAGATCATTCTTGTGTAGTAACTTTATAGGCATCGTGGTTAGCATGTGCGTGTCAGTTGTTCTTTTGATGTGTATGTGGTCCTTGTTTGAGAAAGTGCTCACTGATTTCTAAGGTCTTTTTACTTCAAGAATTAAAGGTTATGGACATGCTTCAATCATTTTTTGTGTTGCCAACATTCTACTTGCTCTTGGTGAAATCTCACGTCTGAAGAAGATTTTAACATAATTTTTTCTACATTGTTTATGATGCACATGACTCTCAATTGTGGATTCCTTATTTTCTTTATTTGCAGAGTATGCTTACAAGGCAATTGATGCACTGCCTGTTTCTGCTCATCCAATGACACAATTCACTACTGGTGTAATGGCCCTCCAGGTTGAGTAACAGATTCTTTATTGAACCACTGATTTTTAAGGTCTTCCTTTTGCATAAATTTTTCTTTTATAATTCAGCTAATTTGACTACCATAATCATTCATGGAAACTCGTGTGTGTGATAAGCTATCCTTTTTCTTCAGAAAGTATAGTGTTTGTTGCTTCATGTTTTGATTTTTAGACTTCTATGCCCATAATTTGATAATAATATTAACAAACGAAGAGATTTATAAAGTAAAATTGTGGGCTGCTCCACCTAAATAATTCACTGCCTAACATATACATTATTAATTAATATTCTTGTAATTACACACATGAACAGATCTAGGTGTGAATAATTGTGGGCTGCTGCCCACACTAGCTTATTTAGTTTGTTACGAGTTATTGAATTATTTTGTTTTTTCTCCACAAAAAATAAAGTCTTTGTCCCCACAAAAAATATTAAATAATTTTATTTGTGAAGAATCAACTATATAAGAGATAGTTTTTATAAAATATTAAATAATTGTTTTGGTAAAATTAGTATAGTTTTATAGTCTCCAAGTTTTTGCTTAGTGATATTGTGCAGTTATTTTATCATGATGCATTCATATACATTTTATATTTATAAACATTTATAATATGTGATATTGCCGCTGTACCAAAAAAATATATGCGATATTGTTCCCACTAATTGAAACTTCTGGATCCATTCTTAATGACACAGACTCTTTATCAATAAAAAAAATTCATTTTCAGGTGGAGAGCGAATTTACAAAGGCATACGAGGGTGGGATACATAAGTCAAGGTAAGATTGTAAACGTCTCTGTGTTATTTGCACCTTATAAGCTACTGTAGCGTTTTTGCTGTGTGGGTATAGGTACTGGGAGCCAACTTATGAGGATAGCTTGAATTTAATAGCTCGTTTGCCTGGAATTGCTGCTTACATTTATCGACGGTATGCAAAGCATATCTTTCTCATCAAGATTAAACATTTAACATGCATTGGGTTGTTATAGCCAAAAGTGTTTGACAGATTTCTCTCATCCTTTTAACATTTTGGATGAATTTCTTACCATATTTTAAAGGATATACAAGGATGGAAAAATCATACCATTGGATGATTCTTTGGATTATGGTGCAAACTATGCTCACATGTTAGGATTTGATGATCCGGAAATGCTGGAGTTTATGAGGCTGTATGTTTCTATTCACAGGTTTGTGTTCCATTCATAACGACGTCACCTCTTATGATCATGCTGAGCTGTACTGTTCTCTTTTAATTAGCAGTGAGACAACAACCATTGTATTTGCTGTTTGATTTTTTTATGTTTTGGTTAAATTTCATGTACAGTGATCATGAAGGCGGCAACGTTAGTTCTCACACAGCTCATCTAGTAAGCTAATTCTCTTGAACACTTTTACCATCCAGTTGCAATTCTGATTAGTGAATTATTTATAGAACATTCAAATATTTAATGTAGATGACTTGTGATTTAGTAAGTGCTTGTTCTTAGTTTATTCATTGGACATGATTCATGAGAGAATGGTATGGTGTCCTTTGATTCCGGCTGTTGTTATTATTGTAATTTAATGTATTCTATTGTGTTCACTCCAGGTTGCTAGTTCACTATCAGATCCTTATCTTGCATTTGCAGCTGCTTTGAATGGTTTAGCTGGCCCACTGCATGGTTTAGCCAATCAGGTTATTTTGTTATTTCTTTTTCCCTAACCATCTGTTTTCTGTTTTTCTGATATAAAATTTGCAAAAATTCATCTTCCATTTCATAAACCATGATTGGATTGTCTCGACCTGTCATATTTGGCATTTTTACTTAAAAATGAAACTGTTGTGCATTACTAATATTTGCTGTTCTGATAAATACAGTCAGATGCTAGTCATACAGAAAAATATGCCTTGTATTGCTAAAAGTTTTGAATTATATAATTATGAGTATTGGATTGTAACAATGTACCCAATGAGATATATAATATGATTAATGCCCAAATTGTTCCTTATCTGTATATTATTACTTTTAGTTTTTTTTCACATCCAATATGTTGTTACAGGAAGTTCTACGATGGATCAGAAATATAGTTAAGGAGTTTGGAACTCCAAACATAAGTACAGAACAATTGAGCGACTACATTCATAAAACTCTGAACAGTGGGCAGGTAATGTAACTGATATGAATCTTTGAAGCTTTTGATGCCTGCCTTCCTCTTCCTTTTTAGCTTTTGTTTTCTCGAAAATTTTAAGTACATGTTAAATATTGTTAATATGTTATGGTTCTTTTGTTTTGCTTAACTTTCTTTTAATTTGAAGTGAAGCAATTCAGTAGTGTAGATCAGAGGATAGTACTTCTGCTTAAAAAAGATAAAAATCGATTGAGCAAAGCATGCTCATGTATCCAATTTGTTATGATAAAATCTTCTTTACTTTCTTAATAAAAGGATTTCTTTTTTGGCTGAAGGGCATCAGGGTTCTTCATTTTCCTTGTTTTACATGTATATGGACACATGTTTGCATGCCTTCCCAAGAGAAAGTTTCCAAAATTAATGTATAAAATTTATGGCTTTCAAAATAAAAGTGTTTTTTAATTACAAAGAAATTACGAGTACAAGTTAGAGGGCCGAGGACAGTCCAATAATTATAGGTAGAGGGTGATCAAAGAAAACTATAAGCCAACCCATTAAAAAGGATTTTGATTTTCAAGAAATAGTCGACAAAGCTTTGTATAGTTGGTTGATCCATGTAGCTGGCTCTATCTAATGGAAAAAAGCTTTATTGTTGTTGTACAAGTAAGAGACGAGAGTAATATATTTTATGTTATAAAATAACGGGTTTTCATATCGTAAAAGATGCATATCTTTGTACAAAATGATTGTTTTAAAAGGAATACCAGTCTCAGTTCCAAATTCTTCTATTGAGAAGCCTCTGTAGACAACTTGACAACAGGGTTTTTCTATTTTTGGATTTGCAGGTTGTGCCTGGATATGGACATGGAGTTTTGCGCAATACTGATCCTAGATACACTTGCCAGAGGGAGTTTGCATTGAAGCATTTACCTAATGATCCACTTTTCCAGCTGGTATTTTTCTCAATTTTTGATTTTGTTTGCTTAGGAATACTCTCTGATGGTGCAACCGAAGTTCGTTTCTGGTAAATTCCTTCATGATCTAATGTGACTTTGTGATCCTTTCAGGTGTCAAAAATTAAGGAGGTCGTGCCTCCTATTCTGACCAAGTTAGGCAAGGTAATGTCATGTTTTTATTTTTCAATTTCAATCACAATCATATATAATTTTAGTTCCCAACCTCGAAATGGTTTTTGCTTAATGAGTTTACACTTCCACATGCCCGTATTTTATGAATACCTGTTGAGTCTAGACCATAAATGGATTACAAAGGTTTAGCAAGGGTAATAAGGTATTGAATGAAACAAAACAGAAGAAAGATGATCTGATAGGGATTGAATATTAGATTATGAAATTTTAGTTCTTTGTGGAATTGCTAAGGGGATTTTAGTTCAATGAAAACATCCCCGCTGATCATGGTGAGTTGTGTGTGGAGTATTTTGTTGGAAAAGAAATAAGGATTTTGATGAAGACTCGAGAGGATGATTTCTCAGTCTTCTTATATGTTAACCTTTTTCTTACCTTTTTTATGTCAGTCTACACGATTTTTCAACACAATGCATGAATGAATTTGTATATAGACTTTCACGTATTAGCTTGGTTCTGTTCGCTTTGTATTTTTATTTGTTCATTTTTGCATAATTTACTCTTTGAAGTTTTACCACATTTTTTATATATTCCTGCATCAAATTTTGATGGACCTTATACCAGATGTACTGAATACTCACTTGCTCACTTGCTATTTTTATAGGTTAAAAATCCATGGCCTAATGTTGATGCCCACAGTGGAGTACTACTGAACTACTATGGTCTAACTGAGGAAAAGTATGAGACTGTATCTCTTTCTTGTTCAACTTGAGATTGTTTTCGATTTGCTATTTACTTTTTAGGGCAAATCTGATTATCTGTTCATATTCTCGACAGCTATTATACTGTTCTCTTTGGTGTTGCAAGGAGTATTGGAGTTGGCCCTCAGGTTTGTCATGCCTCATTGTTTCCTTGCTAAGGTTACTCTATTTGTTGGCTTGAATTAACAAACTCTTCCTTTCGTTGTATTTTAGTTGATATGGGACCGGGCTCTTGGAATGCCACTTGAAAGGCCAAAAAGTGTCACTCTGGAGAAACTTGAGAAACTGGTCGGCGCTTCATCCTGAAATTTAAAGCACCATTTATCTGTTGATTGCTAAGATACACTCTGGTGAATGTAGGGTGTTGTTAACTTGAAAATTTTGGTGCTATTTCAATCAGAAACATTCGTTACTTACACCCCCTCCCTTATTTTTTCTGGTTGTTTTGTCAGCATGTTCTGATTGAGAAGATGTTGGTATTTAGGAAAAGGGTGGATTATCACTCTCACAGTTGTCTTTTCACTTTTTCTGCACAGCATAAATAGGTCCCAAGGGAGCATCAGAATAAAGGCATTATTATTGTTTTGGGGTAATCCCTCTGTATTCTTTCTACATAGGATTGGCCCCCTTTGACAAGAAATACGAGTTATCAATAATATGAGTTTACTTGAAGTTCGTGGTTTGTTGATAAAATTTAGCATTGTATTTAGTTACAGTCTACGTGACCCTGGTTCAATATTAATTACAATCGGTTCTTGCCAAAGTAATTCTTAAATAGTATTAAGTAGTTATGAATATTATGGTTTCTTTTTCCAAAAAATAATAACATATGGTATTTTTTGTTGTTTAATATGAGTCAATATTATGATTTAAAAATGTTATTTAATTACAATTGGTTCGATCCTGGTTTGATCTTGACCAGACCACTAAATCTTGAATAGTGTCTTCGATGGTTGGTCCCATTACTTTTTGAAGGGTATGCTCACGCAATGAATTTAGATTTCTGCTCTTCACCCAGCAAGTTTCGCTCCCATCCAGCCAAACTGACCAAAATACCCCTGTGCTAGTTAACTAATGCTAGTGTAAATCAAACGTGACTTAATTTTACACATACGTGACTTAAGTCACGCCTCATGAGTTAACTCACGCAGGTGTTACACTCCGCGTGAGTTAACTCACGCTGGTTTATTTTATGAGTTTGCTTTCTGAAACCAGAAGCAAGATGTAGCTCAAGCAATTTCTGTGCACGCTGATTAAAGCAGCCTACTATCTCAGACATGTCACTCAGAAGTGAAGGGAAAAAGGTCCCATCACACACTGAATAATATTACACCAAGTTAGCTCAAACATAAGTTGACAATGCATCAGATATTAATGGCCTTAGTTCCAATATTTTCATATTCAATTAAACTTTAAACATAAGAAAATACAGATCCAACATTTTTTCATTGTTTTCTTTTACAATTTTTGGAAACAGATCTATCATATTCAAAAAATAAAGTCATAGAAACTAGAAACTTCAACCGATCATGCATGCAATAGAAGCAAACTCATAAAATAAACTAGCGTGAGTTAACTCACGCGGGGTGTAACACTTGCGTGAGTTGCGTGACTTAAGTCACGCATATGTAAAATTAAGTCACGTTTGATTTACACTTGCGTTAGTTAACTAGCGCATGAGTTTTTTGGTCAGTTTGGCTGGGTGGGAGCGAAATGTGCTGGGGGAAGAGCAGAAGTCATGAATTTATCGAACGGGACAAATTCAAAAGCTTTTAGCAATTTGAACTTGACTGGTTCAATGTAAGGAAAGTTAGCCAAATTTGAAACAACCAAATCCGAAACACATAAATGACTTCAAAAATAAAATTACAGAATTGAAGGACAATGCTTTGAATTGAAAGACAATGCTTCCTGGATTGGAGGGAGAACCCCTTGTGACTCAACATATACATTGATATTGCTTTTGGCTCCGTCTCTGGTGCATGACCTGTATAGGTCTCCCACCTTGAGAGACCTCGTATACATTGATATTGTTTTTGTTGGCCCTTCCGTCGTAAAACTTGAAGTTCGGTTTTGATCGGAACATTAAAAAATATTGAATCAATTTAATTAGTTTGGTTCTTTCACTCCTAGATACAAAGTCATTCTCTCTCTAACTGACTAATTGTGTGTAGTCAGTGATGATAGACATAAGAGTTGTCGGGCTTCAAACACAAACATGGAAATAAGTATTTCAATTTAAAATTTCAATATTTTTGGTTTTTATCTCTTTCTTTCAATCAAATTAATACTTACGTTGGATATATTTTATACTATATGTTTGATTTGTGTCAAAGTATCACCACTCTTTTAAGTTTGTTTAATCCTTCAAGTCTTTATATTTCCACATATTAACGATATGCCATTCATTCAAAAAGAGTATGATTTATGAACAACTTGCATTGTGGACCAAAAGTGAGGAACTAAAGCTCAATTTGGAGGAAGCTTCATCAAACACCAAAAGATTATCCACCAATTGATGCCCAGCAATAACAATTGAAGCTTTTGCAGACGACCATCTTGGTGCTGTCCCTCCATCAACAAATACCAAACATGCTACATTTTTCTTTACATTAACCATTATATTGGTTTCATGTATAGTCCACTGCACACCCACTTGAAGCAAAAGATCAATTCTTGGTGCAGAATTTTCAATGCTAGTTGAGTCAAAACATGCTTTAAATGGTGCCACTGATTCCACTTCTTGAGCTTTCTATCCGAAGCCTTCTTGAAAAAATTGCGAATAAAGGGTTCGTAGACAGAATTTCGCAATTTAGTGAAAGGACTCATGGTACTAATTTTTGTGCCACCATTTCCATTTTTGTTAGTGAAATCAATGGCACCATTTGAGGCATGTTTTGAAAATTCTATAATGTACTTTGATCTTATCCATTAAATATTTTATTTAAGTTTTTAATTAGTTTCTAATGTTTTATGTAGCATAAGTATCTTAATATACTACTCATTAAATGTTAAAGTTTTCTAATTTTATTTTAACATTTTTTCAATAAATTTTAATTATTTAATCATATTTGAAATTGAAATAATATTATATGTTTATTTTATTTTTTTATGCACGCATGTCACTTCCATGTTAATATTATTTTGACTTTTTTCTATTTTTTTAAATTTGTTTTATATTTTTAATATAAATGTCTCACCAAAATGCATATATTAACTTGATAATATCCACTAAATATTTCATTTGATGTTTTAATTTTTACAAAAATTAGTATCATAAACATGTAAATAAAATAGACATAGATTTTTTTATCATAATTATCCATTTTTTAAATTCATGCTTTTCTTTTAACACATATTTTCAAAATTTTAATTATTTAGTCTTAATTCAAATTCAATATATTATATTTTATTTTGTTGTTTAATGCACGTGACTTCCATGATAATTTTCATAGTTTTTTTTTTATTACTAAATGAAGTATTTTAATTTAGCAAAAATATCTCAATAAACTACACCAAATTTAAATCACCTACACATTTTAAAATATTATCTTTTAATCCAAAATTTTATATAGGGTTTAATTAGTTATTACTTCTTTTTGTTTTAACATCATAATTGGTTTCAAATTTTACTTTTATTTTTAAAATATTATTTAATTTATTATGCACATGTGCTACTGTTGTACAGTAGGAAATTCTGAAAGCAATATGGGGCAAAATTAAGAATATGACACTTTCGTAAGCAAAATTAACAACAATAAAATTAGATTCTAAAAGAAAGCTTTATTTTACCATAAAGTGTGTACAGCCCCAAAACAAGTTTCCAAAATTGGCAATTGTAGTGGCTCTTCAAAGGATAGCAAAATCCCCACACCAAAACTTTTGTGTCCAACAGGGTTTTAATGTGAGAGATCCATGTGAATTCATCATTGATCCACACTTAACAACATTGCTCAACAATTTAAGAAAAGAAGATAATGAACCTCGCACATTTGACATTGTAGATCTGACGGGGAAGAAGATGGGTTGAAGTCCCTAATTTTGATTGAAGAAATTGGGGAGAAATAGGTTTCAATGAACCCTAATCTTGATAAATAGAGGCGGGAAGAAGAAGATGTTGACTCATCTGTCACATATGCACATCCTAATGCAGCTAGCATGAAATGGATGGAAATGACTGATATGGTACCATTTAATCAAATTAAAGGACCTTAATGCACTTTGACCAATATGAACCTAAAAAGAGATATAAGGTACCAAAATGGTGTTTAAGCCAAAAGTAATCAAATCAATCAATTAATGTGAGAGAGCTTAATGATCATCCATATTGGACTCAGAGCAACCATACAAGTGAGAGAGCCGCCACATTTTAATCTAAAATCTTAAGGCAATATATGTATGGGTTTTCTCAGTTATAAAGTGATTAACCTCCACTTTTCTAAGTAATGTGAGATTTCTAACTCACACTTGCTACACAACAATTAGGAATACTAGAGATGGAGGAGAGAAGAGTAGTAGTGTTATGCAAAGTAAATTTCTAATTAGATTAGGAGTTCTATTTATAGGAAAAAGTAATGGGCTAATGGCTTAGTAATAAAGAAGTGCAATAAAAAGGGGGACATTTAACCAAAATCCTCAAAAGAGGTATTAGAAAATTAAAATATGGAAGACCTACTATAGGTTTAGGATGATACTTAGTTTTTTTTTCAATACTCCCTCATGTCCATCACTGTTAAGCTTAGTTGGTGGATATAAAGGGTGGATGGTCCGAATTTATAGCCTCTATATCATACAATAATTCTTGATAGAACTCTGAGATGAGAGAAAAATATAGAAAAGGAGCAAATAGAAGAGAGCTCAAAGGAAGGATCATCCTCTGGCTTCAAAAACTTCCTTCCCAGATATGTGAAAGATACCATCTCTCGTGATATGGATATTCAATCATGTGCCTCAAGAGTAATATTGGAGAAAAATTTGTGGAACTACAACATGGAGACCGCATATATGCAAAGAGTAGGTCTTTACCTCTTTTAACTCTTATTGACATGCTAAAGCTAGGAAAGATGGTACAGAAACTGGAGAACTACGACCTACACTATTTTATATCTTCGGGGAAGATGCTAGTCCTAAAGTGAAGAACTTTTTAAGTTTGTCTTGTACAAACTTCGTGGTGGTGAGAGTAAAGGCCATAGTGGAATCTTGAAGCTGGTGAACAATATTGCGCAAGAGCTTCTCAAACATATACTGAATGACAATAATGATATGACGAGGAGAGTGCATCAGCAGCATATGCTACATCAACTAAGCAAAACATTGTCGATAGTGGAATTCTAGTAATTGGTTTTCAAACTAGAATTTCTGAAGAAGCTTATGGAGCTTTTCGATATGCCATACATGCTATAATTGCATGGAAATATGTAGTTACCAATCGAAAGAAACTTTATAGGCAAGGTTAGACTCAGATGCCAAGGCTCTATTGTAGTGACTACAATGTTGATGCTCCTTTTATGATAGTGATACAACTTATGTTTGTTTGCAAGTACTTTTATGAGTTTGAGACAATAAGTGTTACAAAAAAGAAAAATGTATTTTACCTCTAGTTATAATATGTAGCATATGATTTTTCAAACAAAAAATTAATAATGTGTAGCATGTGAACAACAGAGTTCATGTATTTCCCTATGTCAAGATCACCCATAAAGATACACAACTTTGAATTATAAACAAAACTGGATGATGTAATCAAAAGATTGAAATGGAGATTGCACAATTGTGTTGCATCTCAATGATCACAGGATCGTTCCTTTCCACAAATTTATCAACAAACGTAAGCCTTTACATATAACAAAAAGTGCTAGTGATCTTCAAGAAAGGGAGACGCCGGGTACCTCAGGTCAATCATCCAGTACTATAACAAATGTTAAATCTACAAATGTCAAAAGCAAATAAATAAGTATATGCATCACCTTCGAGAAAATAATGACAAAAAATTCAAACAGAAGTCTAAGCCACATTTGCAACAAAAAATAATTTTGCCATCGCACCAAAATCATATATCGATATAACCCTTTGGGAGCCAGCAGAAACTATAGAAAAGATAGCATCACAAAAAGAAAAAAAATTCTTAAACCCTTCACACATGTGTATGCCTGTTTGTATGTGCAAGATAAATTTAGGCCCTTAAGTTATTGATTGAAAAACATGACTGCATGTTACGATACAGTTAACAGTACTAACAAAGAGAAAGGAAAATGATAAAAGCTATCTAAGAATCTAGATAAATGGTACTTAATTCATTTCATAAACCTCCAAGTACTCAGTACATGCCTTTATAGATAATAGGCTTGATTAGTGCATAGTACAGATCATGACAAGTGTCTTACATCCCTTTAAAAGTGTTACCAGAATTATCAAATAATTATTCTAAAACCTTAATGTGGATAGTAGTCATTCATCCATATTGGAGCAGTCCTTTTCCTTTTTGTCACAAGCCCATCACTTGACCCAATAGCTGTATCACTGCAGCATTTTTATTTATTTATTTTTTAAATTTGAACATAGTATAAATTGTAATGGGAAATATTTCTTCTGTGAAAACAAACCATCAAAGCAGGTACATGTGCAGGTGTGCTCTTTAGAAAAGGTGTTAGGATGGAGAGAGAAAGAAAGAAACCTTGAAGTACAGTGTCAACTGCTGCGTTAGGGACAAAAAGCCCTACGATACGTCTGTTGTTATCTGATGTAGTTTCCACACGAACAACGCGTAGCCTCTTAGCATTTGTTGGGACTGTACATATTTTTATTTGCAATTAGAAGTATTTTGCATGATAAAATGTCTATTATAATGCTCTAATGAGTACACAATCAACCAGAGGCTCAACAAAATCAGCACATTTTTCATTAAAAAGAAAGTTTCTCAGCTCCAAAGTTACTAAAAAAGTTGGTTGTCATACTATATCACAACAAACGCTATCTACTACGATTTCCACACAATATGATCAGATATAGAGGATATCATAAAGTGACAAGTTGATACGTCATACACGAATTGATAATTTTAGCATCTGCAAAATATGTTCTTTCTCATGAATGTTTTATGAGTTGGTGAAATACCTTCTCAGAAATCGCCTTTAATACATTTCCCCAAAATTCATCATAATTTCTTGGCCTCAAATATAAGCAAAAGTCACCAAATTCAACTCTATTGAATAGTTACACAACAAGGACGACAACAACTAGAAATGATACCTTTCAAATGCTAAGGTGAAATGTATGCAGCAATGGACAATGCCAAGGGTTCAATTAAAAAAATCAGTTTTAAACTAGGCCAGTATATAGATGTGGTGAGAATTCTTGGCATCGTCCGTTGTAATTTGTCCAAAAAGTGATCAAATAGCGGTCATACCACTATATGCTATCCCACTTTTGGGGTTGGCCACTACGCGCCACTATATGGGATTAACTACTATGCAACTGATATGTATTAACATAGAGAGATCCATGATCCTTGAAAATGATACAATAACAATTTTGTTCCAATGTGAAAATTCTAACCAGGATTTCTAAAAGAGATATCAAAGCCAGCATATTTTCCATATTATGAACTCACATTGGAAGCAAAACAGGTTCCACTAAAATATATTCTGTTTATCAAGCATGTAAATACATACACATCCTTTAGAACATAAAAACTGGGTTAATTAAACCTTTTTAAATAAATAAAAACTTATCAATGATAACAGTACTGATCATACATGAAAACTTCTAACAAAATAAAAAATAACTTGATTGACACCATATATTATGTCCTAATGGTTTTCCAAGTGCAAAGACAAATCCACCAAACAGCTTGACAAAAGTTATTAGCTGATTAAAGACGAGATAGATACTAAGAAAAACAAATCAGGGATCAAGTAGCAGCTATCTGACTATCGGTCGCCTGACTCTCGGCCGTCTGACTCTTGGATGAACCAAAAAGTTCGGAGATTTTGCTATGCTTCCTGATATGGTGAGGACACTTGTACAATAGATCTTTGGCCTCCGAAAGTCTACCTTCATGAAATAAGGATTCAAAAATTTGAAGGTAAACTGTATGGGATGGGTAATTTTTTAAACTCAACACCCTCAGGAATTCTGCAGCATCCTCCATGGTCCCAAACTTCGAAATATGTGACACAAATGGTTCATGGTATGGAGGGTATTGTTTAGACTTCATCAAACGAAGAAGGTCGAGTGCCTCCTCAAACTTTCTGACTCCTAATAGACTATCAATCAGTTTCTTGAATGTAGCTTGCCGTGGAC
>Ga0315914_1006984_pt1 | contig 15796 bp, 8 predicted proteins | sample MpolenodulesMG_FD_203920 | JGI IMG/M metagenome (GOLD analysis project Ga0315914, IMG submission 203920) | Medicago polymorpha root nodule microbial communities from Los Angeles, California, United States - elongated nodules | ecosystem: Host-associated > Plants > Roots > Nodule | place: USA... | reverse complement strand
AACAATAAAGTGCAAGAATAATCTCAATATCAAATCAAATGCTAGAACCATATATTTAAAGATCAAAAGATTACATGTTTAGCTAAGATCAAGTACCTCTAATCCCAACAATGGAGATTTAGCTACTCATCGTCATGGTAACTTTGCAAGATTGAATTGAAAGATGAAGATTAAATACAACTTGTGATCTCTCAACAAATGAGGAATAATCCACCTTCTATCACTCTCACTTTATGAAGAACAAGCCATATCTCTCTCTAAGACTATTACAGAATATTATGATATGATATGATAATTATCAATGAAATGATCAAGTGGGCTTTTATAGACTTTCTGTTCTGCATCAACTCGCCTCGCGAGTAACTTCATTCGCCATGGTGAGTTAAGGTTTCTTCACCAGTGGGTTTGTGCCACGTCAGCTTTGAGGAGTTTTAGTCGCCCTAACTCGCCTCGCGAGTAATTGCATTCGCCATGGCGAGTTGCTCACCTTCCATTCGTCGTTGCGAGTTGAGGGCGTGTGAAAAATGGTGCTCTCTGGAACGTGCTCACCTTCTCCTCGCCATTTCGTGTTGAGGGCGAGTGATTTCTGGTGCTCTCTGTCTATTGCTCGCCTTTGACTCGCCTTTGACTCGCCATTGATCTCCTTTTACTCGCCATAGCGAGTTAACCTTTGTACTTCTTCTTTGTTTTTCTTCTTTGCTTAGTGTCTTGAGTTCATTTCCTGCATAAATGAGTAAAGTAAGATAGATAAAGCGTAAAAGGGCCATAATCACTTATCTCTCGGCTTTTCCCTAAATAACTTGCAAAGCAAGTAACAAAAGTGTCTTAAATATTCATTTAAAATACTACTTTCTGGCACTTATCAGAGACTATAATAATATTATGTTCCTTACTTGATCTAATGGTCCAAAAAAAGAAATTTCCATAGTGAGAAAGAATTCACCTCCACCTAGTTTTAGGTGGCATTTAGCATGGGTCAGTAGAGTTTTTTCCCTCCAAGGGAAAGTTGATTATGTCCATTAGATTAAATGAGGAACAAATTGGTATCCTACTCTTTCAGCACTAGATTATTGTTTTACACTATCTTCCACCCTCTCTCTTTTATGTCCCCACACACCCACACCACCACCACCACTAAATCATAGATTCAGCAACCACTTTGACCACCACAGCACCACCACACACCACCATGGTTGCTGCCGGAATTTTTTTGGTGATGTATAGTTGTTTATTCTTAAGTAACCTTGACATTTTTTGAATTCAGAATCATGAAATAGCTTCTCAAATCCTTCTCCTAAGCTCATTAACACAAGCTTTAAAATTCTTTCTGATAAATCTACCATCTTACTACAATAGTTCTCTAGTGTCTCACTGTTGAAAGGAAAATGCTACATGGTGCGACAATAATTTTTGTTGAAACCGTGCGAATGAAATGGTTACTGACGTGGATTCAATTTTTGACCCAAAAGTAGAGACTGACCCTCGCCCAAAAGAAATAGTAAGAGTTGCAACTTTTTTTTAAAAAAAAAAAAACTTCAACTGCAGTGTTGCCTCTAGCGGTGGAGGAAAGACCTCAAGGCAGGGCCACTATCGTTCTGGTATTTTTATGTTCCGCTGTTCCTATCCAAAATATATACTTGATTCTTAATTTGATTACCTTTTTAAGCTTTGACTCAACAAAATCTAAGCATCACACTTTTAGCATCGAGTTACTAGTGATTATGGTAGATTAAAAGAATGAATTTCACCATTTTTATTAAGCAAAAGCTTAAAAAGAACTATAGTGTCTTATAACTTGTGCCTAATATAATATTAATACTGAGCTTGGGGGGAGCCATGGCTACCATGGGCTCTTGAGAAGATCCGCCACTGGGTATGGGTGTGTGGGGATATGAAAGAGAGAGGGTGGAAGATAGTATAAAACAATAATCTAGTGTTGAGAGAGAAGGATAACAATTTGTCCCTCATTTAATCTAATGGACATAATCAACTTTCCAATGATAGTAAAAAACTCTATTGACCCATACTAAATGCCACCCTAGTTTTATAGTAGTGATACTAACTTGTTGCACAATATTGTGAGGATAAATACAAATTAAAGAGAGGAAAAAAAAAGGAGTCAAAATCAGAGACGGCACACATTAAAATGTAATTTCTCCAAAATGTGTTGCAATTTGGATTGACGTTTTACTCGCATCTCACACTTCTGTAAATGAATTTTTCTTATTAATTTTATTATCTAAAAACTAAATGTTGGCAAAGTCATATATAGTTTGCCAACTACTAATTTTTAGTGAATAAAAATAAATAAGAAAAAGTCATAGATAAAGGTGTGTCGCAAGTTAAATGTCAACCCACTATTCAACACACTAGGTGAATTTACATTTCAATATGTACCCTCCTTTTCTTAATGTGTCTTTATATTATACTCTCATTTTGCAATGCCAACACATTTTTTCATTAATTTGTCTTTATCCTCTCATTGGATGTGGACAACAAACAAAATTTTGTTTGGTAGGTTAGGGCATATCATTTTTAAATGTTTTTGTTTAGACAGAGTAATAAGAAAAATTTATTGTTAATATTTTTGGGCAAATTTAATAAATTTTAAAAGTTTAGTCAAATTTGAAAAATAAGGACCAATTTGCATCTTTTGAAAATTCAAAAGGAAAATTTTTTATTTTGGAAATTTTAAGGGGTCAATAATTATTTAAAAAAATTAGGGACCAATTCACAATTTTTGAAAATTTATAGAGGTCGATTTAAAATTTAAAAAAAAAATATAACCAATATATGCCATTCACATTGTATAGAGTAGGGAAGTAAGTTGAAATTTCTAGCTTTTAAATGTCATTTAAAATTATTTAAATTTGGCTTAAATAAAATACTTCATAAATTTTCTTCATTTTGAGAATCGTCCATGTTCTTTTTACGGGAGAATTATCCAAATTATCATCCAAACAATAAAATTTACATAGAATAAGTTGAATTCCATCAAAATATTACATTACCTCAAAACATTCTATAATTCAAACACACTCTAAAAAAAAAAGCTATTTTGGGTCCGTTTGGATTAGACTTATTTCGAGATTATGCAAAACAATTTATGTAAATAAACAAGTCTTTATGTTTATTTATCACCAACGGAAATTGTATCTTCATAAACCATTTTTTTTCTTCCATAAACTACATTTACAAATTTAAGAATAATAAATAAAAACTTATTTATTTACATAAGATGTATTGTATAAGCTCAAAATAAGTCTAATTTAAATGGATGACTGATTTAATCATGCATTGTTACACGTTCACGAGTAGCTTTCCCTTATCCTGTGGCACTTTTTGTGTGCGGGATGCCGGGATCAAGAATTAGCTATCGTCAGTCAAGAATTATCCTTTAATTGAAAAAAGAATTATCTTTTATTAAAATCATTATTTTCTATTTTCTAATAAAATTATAAAAAGAGGAAGACAAACCTCAATGCATGCACAGTAGGAAGCTTTAAGGATTAACATGTGATGAAATTGACTTGGTCTCTTTTAGTATCCTTTACTTGAATATTGCTTTGGTCTGGTGTTGATATCCATTTGATAAAGGAGATGGGGGATTATCTTGAATTGGAAAGTAATAGAAAAATAATACAAGGGAGTTGAGAGGAAGTCCAAGATCCAAGCAAGAACTTAAAAGCAACAACTGCAAATGGTATTAATAAGAAAAATAATAATTGTATGATTTATTTATTAAAACAAAAATAAAAAAGTCTCCGTGAGCACAACTCAGTTGACAGGGACATGCATTATTATATGCAGGGATCAGGTTCAAACTCCGGACACCCCATTAGAATACTTGACCAAAAAAAAAACTAACTGCTAAAAGAAGAGAAATAACATAACTGAATTTGTAAAATAAAAAAAGAACATAACGGTTAAGAATGGAAAAAAGTAAATAAAACATAAAAAATAGAAAAATAAAAAAAGTGAACGGAGCACTTTTGTTTTCTCAAAGAGAACGGTGATGTTAAGAAAAGGAAAGCAAAATAAAATATGAAACTAAATAAAAGGAAGAAAAATGAGGCACATAAAATGGAAAACACCAAGCCCTAAATTAAAGAGAGAGAGAGAGGTTTGGACAGCAAAGAAAAACATTGATGGTTGTTAAGATATGAGTTGAGCAAGGAAGAATGGTGTGAACTCCTCTCTTCCTTCCTCACTGCTATTTCTCTTTCATTTTGATATGGTATATATATGATGGTGCTGGTTTGATTAAGGGGGAAGTAGATAGATATCAATTGTAGAGTTTTCATCTCATTTCTTACCCCGTTTTATACTCACAAGTTAGGTTAAAGTCATTGTTAGTTAGTTTGAGGCCCGAAAGACATGAGATGCTTAAATCCCAAAAATGGTAAAAGTAAAAAGCAAATAAAAAAGAGAAGTTGGAACTATCCTCTATATATAAAGATTGGTTGTGATTGTGTGTTTTTTTATGAAAGTTCTAAAAAAAATTGCAAATTATCTGATAGTTATTAAAGATAATTGATCGTATTATGTTTTGAATGTAAGGGCTGGATTTTCATCCATTTTTTCAGTTTTTGAGATTTGTAGAAACAGTTGGAGTACTCAGACCACACACCCCACCAGTGCATTGCTCTTTGTTACACGTTGAGCCCATAGTTCCCATTGACTATCTTCTTTTTCTTGTTACTTTTGGTCTATCGTTTTTATAACTTTCGTGGGAATAAGGTTTTTTGAAACAAATATTAATTGCCTCAAAAAAATATTTACTTTTTTTTTTTATAAACTATAATTACACTTGTTGAAGACAGATCCCTACATCTTGTAAAACAAAAGAGATGGATAGATAAATGGAATAATAATAGAATTTATTTTAAATATAAGTAATTAATTCTTAAAATTAAATTATATTTGTTTAAAAAACATTATCATCAGTGTATTATAACCTAAACTACTAAAAAATCTAATTATTTTATACACAATTGACAAAAGAATTGAGCTTCTATTTTTGTTGTTAGAAAATTATGTTTGTCATAGTAAACTTTTTTATTCATTGCGTACTAATTAGCATATTAGAATGTACTACGAATCGAAAGAGTGTATTGACAGTGTATACTCCCACGTTCCAAATACTTTGAGAGTTTTGTATCACGTATACAAAAAGCGTATTATGTACGGAAACGAATTGTGAACCGGTGCATGACCCCTAGTTCTTCTCATTTTGGTTGCGCCTTTAACGATAATAACAACAATTTTGATGCTAAAGTAAGGCCAACACCTTCATGAGGATTTGCTCCACTATGGTTTTGGTTTGTATCATTTTCTAGGGTTTTACCCCGTTTTATTTTTCCAATTAATTAATTTATCTATGACTCTGGATACCATTATTCACAAAAAGACATTTAACTTTATATTTCAGTGTTAGAACAAAAATTATGGGGTTAGCTCACATTTGTGTGTGTTTTTAGCTTGTTGTGTCAATAGGGAATGTTGGACAACTAACATCAGACATTTTGGTTTCTTCAAGGGGTTCAAAGAGTATCAGCGTTTAACTTAATGTAGCAGTCCCATTAAGATCTTTTGCATTTTGATTCCACTTTCACTGATTTTTTATCCTTGTGTTATTGAAATATAGATTTGAATCTCAATTATCCATAAACTGCCATACTGCATTATTTCTTGCTTTACATGAAGTATTAAAGAATACATGTGTCTCTATAGAGAAAACTTTTTGTGATGGAAAGTTCCTGAATAATTTTATTAGGTACATTTATGCAAATTCAATCAACTCTTCTTTGGTGGCTTACAATGTAGATGATTTTAGATTATGACCTTGATATGCCTAGTGATCATACCTGATCAGAAGATGACTGTTGAGGCACATAAAATAGAGCACACCAAGCCCTAAATTAGAAAGAGAAGTTTGTACAGCAAGGTAGCACTTTGGTGACTTTGAGTTCGGTGACTTTGTTTTTATCTCTCTCCTAGCGGAAGAGAGAGATGGGGACAGTGGTCGGCAGAAAAGGGAGATGAAAAATGGTGTTCTCTCCCTTTCTTCTCTGTTTCAAGTTTTTTGTAATACTCTCTGAATTATTTAAAACAAATAAAAAGTTTGATGGTTGTTGTTAGGATATGGGTTGAGCAAGGAAGAATGGTGTGAACTCCTCTCTTCCTTCCTCACTAGTCTCTTTCATTTTGGAATAGTATGTTATGTTTGATTAAGGGGGAAGTTGATATAGATATCAATTGTGGAGTTTTCATCTCATTTCTTACCCCGTTTTGTACTCACAAGTTAGGTTAAAGTCCTTGTTAACTTGAGGACCGAGAGACATGAGATGCTTAAATCCCAAAAATGGTAAAAGTTAAATCAAAAAAAAGAGAGAGAGAGAAGTTGGAACTATCCTCAATATATAAAGATTGGTTGTGATTGTGTGTTTTTTATGAAAGTCTAAATGTGTGATGCAATATCGTGTAATTAGGTTATATGATTTTGGGTTGATTTTTTATTTTCTAAACTTCTAAATCTTTAATTAAAAAAATCAATCAAATCCCATGATGTTATGAACAATATGCGTTAAATATTTATTTGATTATGATATATTCTTTAAATAATATATAGCCAATTGATTATGATATACTTCAAATAATATATAGCCAAAAATGATAAAATAAACATACATTTAGGCGTAAGGCTACAAACATAAGCATATATTTGAAGGATTTCTTATGCAAAGGACTACAATAATGTTTAGATTAATGATATAAAGAAACTAATTTTATTATTATATTTAGTAGTAAAAAATTATTGAAGGCTTCAGAAGAGCTCATATATTGTTATATGGAGAAATAAAAAAATTACACTGAGAATGAGAATGCATTATATTCCTCTAGGTCTCACAGAAATTTATTATGTTTCAAGGATATTCTTCTAAATGGGATATATTGTTTTGGATTATACTACACTTATGTTTGCGCAATTGAATCACATATTATTGTAAACCAGAAGTTTACAAAATTATATTAAGTTTGTTGTTGGCAAGATCGGTAGGGTCATCTTAAATATATTATGATGCGAAGAAAAAATAGTTGATTTTTATTTTATTTTATTTTTCAATATGTATCGAAGAGCCAGAAGCTTCTTCAAGTCTAGCTACTTTTGTGTATTATTGAAGAGCCAAAAGTTTCTTGAAATCTAATAACTATTGTGCATTATGGGGAAAGATGAGAAACATGGGGAAATGAGTCTCACATTTGGGGATATTTATGAATCAATTCACACATAATAATCACGTGGGCCAAGTATAAATTTTACAACTTTAATTTATGTATCAATTATGGTCACGTGTATGTTTATTGTTAACTCACAACTAGAAGTTTGTGAGATTATTTGACTAACATCTCATTTTCCTCATTTGATAAGTATTGAGCGTATATGAAAATTGATATCGAACATTCATTAACATATGTTCATTTCTAAAAATGGGTTTAAAGATCCATTCATTAGACGTCTAATGTTAGCGGTACGATCAATACTTATAAGATAATATCTTTCAATTTGTACTTGGGAATATATAATCTTGCATTATAGCCAACAATTTATCATATACAGATCGTCCCCTAATTTCTAATTTGATGTTTGGTTTATAAGGCTAATATTTTCCATATAAGCGTTTTTTGGATGTGTTGTGTAGGATTCAATTGCTCCAATACAATGCGTTTAGAGAAGTTGTAATTGAATATTGGGAAAATATATTTGATATGAATCTTCATCTATTATAAAGTATATTTGAGTCAATAATTGGAGACTTTTTTACAGCCCAATAGACTGATTATCGATTGATGAATTTATTTTTCCAATATTAGGGTGAGAGAATAAGTAGCTGAATAAATGAACCAGAAGTTCAAATGAATCATTTTAAATAAATTATTATTACCTCATCTTGATCCTCATGTAAATCAGTGTGAACTAGAAGTTCAAAATATAATTTATTTGCAAAGTTAAGCAAACAAAATATCAACTTTTTATGCTCATATCAAAATAGATGTCCATGTTGGAAAATCTAATCTTGCAAATGAATCCCATTGCGCCTTAAGTGTGGTAGAGCAGTCGGTTCCATAGACAAAGGATATGAAAATTCTAAAAAAGAAGTTTAATATACTTTATTTTCTTTAGTTCCAGTTGAAATGATCAGGTACCTGAAATTTTATGTAAATAAAGAGGTCTCAATAGATTATGTCATGAATGAAATGCGATGGAACCAAAAAATAAAAGTCAACGTTGACGATGACGATGTTTTTACATATAATATAGCGCTATATGTAAAAATTATAATGAGGATCATGAATCATAAATATATCATGACAAGTATTGTTGATCAAAGTTTGTAGAAGTAAAAAATTAATTCATATTTTTATCATTTCAATATAATTTTGTTATTTTAAGATCTCTAACAATCAGTAAATAATGTCTATATAGAGGTCATACTTATCTTAGAGACCCTTCTAGGTAAATAAGTTCTACCAGTCCAATAGAGGTCATACTTATCTTAGAGACCCTTCTAGGAAAGAAGAGATTTTTGCTCGTGGAATACCGGGGCTCGTGTTATTAAGAAGATGTTGGACACCCTGGACCTTATCTTCTTTGCCAATGATTCAAGGATGCGATCACTCGGGGTGATTGATAGAGATTCGAGTATGGTCATCAGGTAAAAGGGAGTATTATGCAATAAAGAAAGAGTTGGCTAGCATGTTAAAAAAAAGGTTTGTTATGTTTTTTTTTAGAAGTGGTGTGTTTTCTTTATGACGTTTAGAAGTATGTTTTCTTTTCAAGATTTAAACTTCGATCCCTACATATAATATGCAATATTCAATTATAACTCGAATTAATATTACTTTTATCATTTCTAATTAAATATATTCTACTTTGCATTTATAATAATGGAGAACGCACTAATATTTGACAAGACACTCAAAATCATATTTTTCTCTCTTTTACTTATACATTTTTTTCCATAATTTTTTTTAAAAACATCTTCATAATTTCTTAAAAAAAATGATTTTTTTCTAATTTTTTAATTTCTAAAAATTCTAGAATAAAATTTTTGGAAAAAAATCCGAATTTTTTCTACTAAAATTCTGCAAAAAGATTATCTATTTTTTTAAGTTTTCAAAAAATATCATCTAAATTTAGGAAAAATATTTTCAAATATTTATTTTAAAATATTTTCAATTTTTCATAATTTTCAATTCTTGAAAAATATAATCTAAATTTTAATTTTTTTATTGTCAAAAATTATTATCTAATGTTTTTTTTAATTATGAAAAAAAATTGAAATTTATTTTGTATAAAGAAAACTAAATTTTTAATTTTAAAAAAAAAAATCTGAACTTTTTTTAATCTCAAATTTGTTTTTCTAATTTTCAAAATATATTTTCTAAGATTTTGAAATATATTAAGTTCCATAATTTTTCATTTTTTTAATAAAATAAAACTACTTAAGAAAAAAATGAATTTTTTTCTAATTTTTTTAAAATTTAAAAATTATATTTATTTTTTTATATATAAATTAATATATATTTTTTATAAAAAAACTACAAATACCACGTGTACCCATAAAAAATGAAAAACAAAATTATATATACTGTCAGCACACCACGTCATCATAAAAAGGTGACTCAACGTGTCACATCAACGAATATGCACAGTCAGATGGCTTAGGGGGTATATTGAAACAAACAAAAAATTATAAGGACTGAATAAAAAAAATTACAGAGGGCAAACCCGAAAATCGCCTATATTACAAGAGACAAAGCACTATTAACCTTTTTTTTTTGAAAAATGTTAACGAATGCCCCCGGGCACTCCTTAAGGACTATAAATAGCAAGTATTTATAAAAATACATGTAATCAATGCATTGGAAATCGAAATATTTGACTTTTCTAAAGAATAATTGCTTGTTTTGGTATGCTTAAACAGTGCCCCGGAGGCACTCGTTAACAAAACCTTTTTTTTTATATAAAGCACCGGCAAAGCACTATTAATCTGAGATAGGGTCTGTTGACACCAAATCCTACCCCTTAATTTCATTCAATCAAATGGCTCTTATTAATTCACTAAATCCCACACAAATCGCCTTCGTACCTGATTCATGGTTTCTTCGCTATTCCCTTTTGTTATTTCCCTTGCGTTGATGAATGCTATGAAGTTTTGCAATTCTATTTCTTCAATTCCCATCTTGTTGTGATTCTCGAGAAAACAACTCTAGGATTGAAATTTTGAATGTTACTTTCCATTCATTCATGAGGTTTGTTTCTTTTGTTAGTTATTGGAGTGCAACTTATATCTTAAATATTATTATATTTGGGAGAAAGAACAAATTCTTTTCCCCTCAAAATAAAAGAAAAATCAAATTGTTTCGGAATTTTTAAGGGTAGATGGATTGATGGATTGCAGAGATAAAAAAAATTGATTTGTAAAACGATATTCGGTTAAACATATGTATTTCAATATATTTTTCAATTCAACTCCATCACTAATTGAGTAGAGGACTTTTAATTTCTAAAAGCATCACATTAGATTGATGAAACATCTCAGCAAGTGTACTTAGTGGTGAAGGAGATGAATGAAAACCATAGATAGCGTAAGAACGAAAGAATGAGGACAGGAGAAGCGTCAGGTGTATGCTTAGGTTAATTAATGAGAGACATTGGATTAAATGAAATTAAGGGTGGTGTCAATGAATTCGTTGACACCTAGTGTCAACGAGGCTCTTTTATAATGGGACGGAGGGAGTATAATTTTTTTAAAATCTTTTTCCATCTCTCACTCTTAAATCTTCATATATCTCTCTCACACACAAACATTCACCGAAGATGCACTACAAGAAAATATGTGATTTGCTCATCCATTTTTGTAGCTAATTTCTAGCAAACCCATTTAGCTTGAGATATGCTATGGATAAATGTTGATTCAGTTGTGGCATGGATTGAGAGACAAATTTGCTAGGTAACTAATTCCTAGTAAATCCGTAGATAGTAAAACAAAAATCCTAGCAAATATTTAGTTAATTCGCAGCAAAAGTTCAATTTTAAAGCAACAATTCCTACAAGTTTACCAGCTCTAAATATAGGTCTAGAGTGCTCAATTGGAAGAATTATATTGAATTCTCAATTTCACATACCCGTCTAAGATACTCAGTAGTTAACATGAGGTCTTCCTGTCAGTAACAGCTCCAATAAAAACGTTAAGCTAGAAGAATTAACAAAAGTAGTAGCACGAAACACTACACGCATACAAGAACAGAAATTGATGTATTACATAAATAACAATCTCTTTTGTTTAAATTCTTCTTCTCAATCAGCTGAAAATGTACCTTGAATGATCAGAAAATAAACATAGTTCATACAACGTGATCTTCACTGCCAGGACTGGATGACTCACATCTCTTAAGTCTCTAGCCACAGCATTATGAATCGAACGGAATAATCCATGTCTACGTCTACGTCTATGACACACACAGCCAGTTTTAAAATAAATATCTCAACATACTCTCAAATAAAACACATTAAACTATGTTTCAATAGAACTTATCTGTCCACACACCTTACTTCCATCTTCGGACCAACGTGCACCATATCCATCAGCAACCCTTATTCTAATATAAGTACTTTTTTCATTAGATAAAGGTCTAAAAATTCTAAATAAGCTCTTTCAAAAGCTCTCAAAATCTTCTATCTGGAAAACAAGCTGATACGAAGAAAAAACAAGATAACCAAGGTAGAATTGAAAAGCAATTACCAAAGATGTATCTAAAAGATTCACTTTCAAAAAAGAATACTCACCATTACCAACAAGAGAACCCCAATAACCACTGCTACTCCTACATGCATGCTTGGTCAAGGCCCGAGCTCCATGAGTCAAGGCATTTTCCTGAATATTGATCATAAAATGTACATTTATCATTTGTCATTAAGTATCAATAAACTTTCTTAGAGTCTCACTCAATTCAATGTGGAATGATAGTAGTTTCTAATGTTCTTCATAAATATAACAGAAATGAATTCCAAGAAAAAAGAAAGAGGTAAAAGCGACTAAAAGTCTACAACATTAACCCAAAAAAATTAAGAGACATTTCTTACACTTATGCACTATGCAGCTTATTTTGATAAAATTCAATACATAAACATATGAAGATATCGCATATTTTGGCTTCCTAGAAAGGTGGACGTGTGGCCTAATGGAGAATCAAAACTCTTACATCACCAAAATCAAGTTTAAAAGACTTGAGCACCTGCCATGGAGCTACAAGCCCATTAAAATTTTGTTGTTGACGTTAAAGGTTTATAATAAGTAACTCTGTTTGTTCAGTTGGTTCAGAGTTGGTAGAAGTTAGAACATCAGTTTGAAGATCTAACTGCCATAGATAGGGAACTACATACCTATATACAGAGTTTGGTGTCTGAAATGTACTTTGAGTAACTATTCAAATCCCTAAATACGTTTTTCTTGACCTACTACTTAGCACATGCAATATGTATCATGCATTATTAGAAGAAATCAATCATGCGTAACCTAAGTTATGAATCCATTCATTCATAATAATAATCAGATTAATAATTCATGTTATACATGTTGATCAGATTTTCTTAGAAATCGTAGTTGGGCCTAACACAACCCCACAAAATCGGCTTGTGAGGTGAGGATTGCTCCCACTTATAAACTCTTTGTCATGCCATGTCCTATCCGATGTGGGACTCTTAACACACCCCCTCACGACCAGCACTATTGGGCTTGGTTCGTGGACATAAATGGTGGGTGGCCCGATAGCGGAACCTGATAGCAGGTGGCCCAATGAATCTTGGAGATGCTCTGATACCATCTTAGAAATCGTGGTCACAACCCCACAAAACTGGCTTGTGATGTGAGGATTGCCCCCACTTATAAACACATTGCCAGGCCATGTCTTATCCGATGTGGGACTCTTAACAGATTTACCTATATATAATTTGACAACTATGAAGCACGAACACCTCTAAAACTAGGCGTGTTGCGGTGTCCGACACGCGTCGGTGTCTGACACTCGTACGATATGTGTCGAACCGGTGTCCTAAATAATTATTTTTTCTTTACTTTGACACTCCTACAATCGGTGTCCGACACCTATATAACACTCATACGAGCCGTGTCGGACAACTCAGATAAATAACTAAAAGAATTTTTTTCTATCTGGCTTCCACACACCATAAATACAAGAGTTGCATATGTTTTTAGAACCGTTGATCAAATAAGGATTATAGACATTATTGTTGATCATATCATTTTTAGCATTTTTTTATAGTATGTATATGAATAAATAAAGGTCAAATACTATGATATCTTGTTGTAGAACTTTTTCTAATTAAATAAATTGCTCAAGTTAGATGTTTATATATGTATTTTAATTTTCATTTTAGATGGTCTTTAAATAAATTAACATATATGTAGCAGTGTCGGTGTCCTATATTTTTTACATTAACGAGGTCGACGTATCCATGTCAGTGTCGTGTCAGGTGTTTCAAAGGGAATGCCACACATCAAAACTTGAGAACCATTTACATAGTTCATTTTTTCTTATCCATCAAAACTATGTGTGCCATCAGTGTCACCGACCCTTTCTAAACATAACCGATGCTTGCATTTGTGCCCTTCACATCAAGTATTAACCAGGTAACATTCAATCTACGGCAACATAGTCGTCCATGTCGGTGTCATGACAGGTGTCCGTGTCGGAGTCCATGCTTCATAGATAACCATTGTTGCCGTAGATTGAATGTTACCTGGTTAATACTTGATGTGAAGGGCATAAATGCAAGCAACGGTTATGTTTAGAAAGGGTGAGTGACACTGATGGCACACATAGTTTTGATGGATAAGAAAAAATGAACTATGTAAATGGTTCTCAAGTTTTGATGTGTGGCCTTCCCTGTGAAACACCTGACACAACACTGACATGGATACGTCGACCTCGTTAATGTAAAAAATATAGGACACCGACACTGCTACATATATGTTAATTTATTTAAAGACCATCTAAAATGAAAATTAAAATACATATATAAACATCTAACTTGAGCAATTTATTTAATTAGAAAAAGTTCTACAACAAGATATCATAGTATTTGACATTTATTTATTCATCTACTATCAAAAATGCTAAAAATGATATGATCAGTTGTAATGTCTATAACCCCTATTTGATCAACATTTCTCAAAACATATGTAACTCTTGTATCTATGGTGTGGAAGCAAGATTGAAAAAATTGTTTTAGATATTTGTCTGAGTTGTCTGACACGGCTCGTATGAGTGTTATATAGGTGTCGAACACTGATCGTAGGAGTGTCGAAGTAAAGAACAAAACAATTATTTAAGACATCGGTTCGACACGTGTCGTACGAGTGTCGGACACTAACGCGTGTCGGACATCACGACACGCCTAATTTTAGAGATATATGTGCTTCATAGGTGGTTATTGGAGCAAGCTACGAGACGGTGGTGATCGGTGCAAGCTACGGCGGCGACAGTGCAGATCGACGACGGTGTCGATCGAGATCGGGAGGGAGAGAGTATGCAATACTGGGTTTCAGAGTGAATGGATTTGATTTTTTTTAACAAAAAAGGTTATTTTACATATATTTATCTAAACAAAAAATCAAAATAAAAGTTTTATTTTAAGTCAAATGGTAGCTACTTATCATGTAGTGGTGACTAAATTTGATGAAATGCTAAAGATTGAATGACAAAGTCTTTCATTAACTCACGATTGTATACACAAACGACATATCTTATCATTTTATGCGTTTAATAATTGACATACTTGTTTTTGATAATGTAGTGTTACGTTAAATTGAATTTACATAACTACACGTATTTTATACTCCTAAGATTTAGGTGTCGTCTATTTCTATAGCCATATAGCGTTGACAGAATTCAAAACCCAGATAAATTCATAAAAAAGAGGTTGTTTTTATTTGCCTCTTTGAAAGTAATCCTGGGATTTTTCTAAGGGTTATTCTTACTAAGCCATCTATTCATTCAGTCAGTTTCGTTTTGAATGTAGCATAATTTTGTATCAAATGAATTTCAAATTCAATAATTCTTTCATTTTTAAAGACAGGAGAACAAAGAGGAAATTGAAAGGAGAGGAAGACAAAATAAGTGGAAGAGGAGGAGGAACTCAAGATATAAGAGGAATAGTAAGAGAAATAAAAAAAATAAAAAAAAAGGACGATGATTGAAATTTTTTTTTTTTTATCAAGTGGCTAGAATTCATTTTTTTTTAAGGTGAACAAGTGAGGTGTTTGATGTTTGAACTCTGAACTTTACATATAACAATACATGCCTCTGTCAACTGAGAAATGCTTAGCAAATACAGTGATTAAATTTATTTTTTTTGTTAGTAGCCTAGTGGCTAGAGCTCACAATTAAATGTGAAGAAGTGGGGTGTTCGGGGTTCGAACCCCATCTTCTGCATAAATTATGCAATGTCCCTACCACCAACTGAGTTAAACTCACGGGGACGGTGATTAAAAATTTAAAAAAGAATAAAGGGTATTCATGTCTATATAGAATGTAATCGAAAGTTTATTGAGTTTAACTAAAACACATCTTATTTTAATTATTTATCTTTCAACAAAATACACTATATTTTTTAATACAAACATGGAGTACTAGTTAGGCACTATAAGAATACTCTACAAATTTAGGGTGTTTACTACGTAACCCCTCGATGAATTATGGATAATTT
>Ga0315914_1006982_pt1 | contig 15798 bp, 11 predicted proteins | sample MpolenodulesMG_FD_203920 | JGI IMG/M metagenome (GOLD analysis project Ga0315914, IMG submission 203920) | Medicago polymorpha root nodule microbial communities from Los Angeles, California, United States - elongated nodules | ecosystem: Host-associated > Plants > Roots > Nodule | place: USA... | reverse complement strand
CAATGCTTTTCATTTCCACATCCATGGCTTCCCTCCATACTTCTTCTTTTATAGCCTCTTCAAAACATTGTGGTTCCTGTGCAAAAAATGTAACATTACATGATTCAAGAATTTCTTCCAAGGAACGGAATTTTCTTGGTGGCGTTTCTGAATCAGAATCATCTTCATGAGAATTACTCCTCGATGGTTCAACAACATTGTGAGGTGATTGCTTAAATTCAACAGGCACCATAGGTGTTTGCACAACATCTCCAGCTTCCCATTTCCATGTTGCACTTTCATCAAAAAATCACATCTCTTGAAATTACGAGCTGACTAGTTGTTGGATCAATAAGCCGATATCCTTTTGATTCATCACTATATCCAACAAAAATAAGCTTTTCACCTTTTTCATCAAACTTTTCTCTATTTTGAGCAGGAACAAGAGAATATGCAATGCAGCCGAATACCTTAAGTTGACTTACAACTGGTTTTCTTCCATGCCATGCCTCAAAAGGAGTTTTATCTCGAACTGCCTTTGTAGGAGACTGATTGAGGATGTAAACAACACTGCTAACAGCTTCAGCCCAAAAACTATTTGGAAGCTCTTTACCTTTTAACATGCTTCTAGCCATCTCAACAATTGTTCTATTTTTTCTTTCAGCCACACCATTCTGTTGTGGTGTGTGTCTAATTGTGAGCTGTCTGTTAATGCCTTGTTCTTTGCAATAATTGAGAAACGACTTGTAGATAAATTCTCCTCCTCTATCGGTTCTAAGAGTCTTCAACTTGCAACCACTTTGATTTTCAACAAGTGCTTTAAAATGCAAGAACTTGGTGAAAGCTTCTGTTTCTTATCAAGAAAATAAATCCAAATCATCCTGGTGTAGTCATCAACAAAGAGTAGAAAGTACCTTTTATTTCCAAGAGATGGAGTTCTAGTAGGTCCACAAATGTCCAAAAATCAGCTTATAACCCCTTTTCATAATCTGTCCAACACTTAACAGATTTTGTGAAATATTAGGAGAGTAATGGACATCATGAATGAATTGTTTGTTGCCTTGACTAGTATGAACTGCTGTAACCCCCTTTCCTTCAATTTTAACATGTTTTCCATCACCAAGTTCAACATGAGAAGAATAATTTTTATTTAGCTCTTCAAATATGGTTTGATTCCCTGTTTCATGATTGCTACAGCCACTATCTAAAAACCATATCTCACCAGATTTTTTTTATCATTAATCATAGTAGAGAATAACTTATTTGCATCATCTTCTGCAGAAAAATTAATTCCCTTTATTCTTTCATCATCTTCTTTCTTCTTATGCCAACAATCTCTACTTGAATGGTTGGGAATTTTGTATCTAGTACATCTAAAGCAACAATCTTTTGATTCATGTCCTGATTTTTTGCAAATAAAGCAATAAGAATTAGAATTACCTCGTATACTTTCTCCTCTTCTTCCTTTGTATCCATAATGTCTTCCATGGCCTCTATTGGAAAGATGTCCACGAAATGAGTCTCCTCTTCCTTCTTGTCGCGGGTTGGAACTCCGGATATTCATCTTTGCTTGAAAAACATTCTCCAATGGCTGATTGTTGTATCTATTCACTCTTTCCTCATGAGCTTCTAAGGAACCCACCAATTCATATTGTGAGAGCTTTTGTGAGGTCCTTTGTTTCTTCAATAACAGCAACAACATGTTCAAATTTTTGTGGAAGGCTTCTCAATATTTTCTCAACCACTTTCTTTTCTGGAACTTCTTCTCCACATCTTTTAATTTGATTTCCAATCTCAGTTACTCTAGAGAAGAAATCTTTGACTTTCTCACCTTCTTTCATTGCTAAGTTTTCAAATTGGCCCCATAGAGATTGCAGCTTTATGGAAATCACTTTTGACGAGCCTTGAAATTCCGTCTTCAGAATATCCCACGCATCTTTGGCCTTCTTAACACCAAATATTCTAGGATAAATGACTTTACTTACACCTTGCTGGATGATTCTCAATGTTGTAGCATTTTTCTTCACATTCTCCTTGTATTCATTCTCTTTCTCTGCAATCGAGGAAGCGTTTATTCGAATTGGGCGTTCTTCGTATCCGTCTTCAACCACATCCCACAGATCTTGAGAGATAAATATAGTTTCCATTTGAGAATTCCAGTAATCATAGTGTTCACCATTGAAAACTGGAATTTGATTTGTTGTGTAAGAGAAGATTGAATTTGAATTTGACGTTCCCATTCCTTTTTTTTTTAAATAAACCAGGCTGCTCTGGTACCAAAATGTTGTTGTTGGTGGCGGTGGGTGAGTAAGTAGAGCTGTAAAGACATGGAGGGGGGAGAGAGAAGGATGATGGAACAAAGTTTAAAAATAATCTAGTGTTGAGGGAGTACGATAATATTGTGGTCTTCCAAAAATTTCAAATACATATCAAATGGTTGACATCTATTTTACAAACCAAAAAAAAAAAAAAAGTCAAGTCTCCTACGGTAGGAGACCTAAAGAGACCTAAAGAGGTTTCCCATCGTAGCGTTTGCCTCATGTTCCACTTGGTTTTATTTCATCAATTGAAAGAGAAGCTTGAAAATAGAAAAGAAATATTGTAGGGGAGGAGTGATCTAGATATGACCGGGGAAGGTTGTGTTGTGGCTCTTTGTTTCACATAAAAAATTGATATTCCTATATTCTTATATTCATATCATATGTATACTTATTATCTTATTGGTCAATGGTCACCATACATTCTCATTCTATCAATTACGCTCAATTATGTCTTCCGTCTTAGGTAAAGAAAGGTTGAACTAAACGATTCAATCTCTAATAAAACTTGATTTGATTTCTTCTTCTTTTTTGTGTTTGACAGAGCACTTGTTGGATGTGGAGGAGCAGCAGCAGCCGAAAATCAAGATAAAAAATCTGAGAAAAGAATCGGATGATGGGAAGCTTCAAATACTGAAAGGCATCACCGTTGACATCCCAAAAGGTATGGTTGTTGGGATCATAGGCCCTAGTGGTAGCGGCAAGTCAACTCTCTTAAGGGCCTTGAATCGCCTCTGGGAGCCATCTTCCTCCTCCGTCTTCCTCGATGGCGTAGACATATGTAACCTTGACGTTCTTTCCCTCCGCCGTAAGGTCGCCATGCTCTTTCAGCTCCCTGCTCTCTTTGAAGGGACAGTTGCGGACAACGTGAGATATGGTCCACAACTGAGGGGAATAAAGCTAACGGACGATGAGGTGGGGAAGTTGCTGTTAATGGCTGATCTAGATGCTTCTACTTTCAAGGATAAGTCAGGTGCTGACCTCTCTGTGGGTCAGGCTCAAAGAGTTGCACTTGCCAGGACTCTAGCTAACTCACCCGAGGTATTAATTTAATTAATAATTACTACTTCAATTCATCCAATATTCCAAATATAATTTAATTATTTAACAAACAGGTTTTGCTGCTAGATGAGCCTACTAGTGCATTAGATCCAATATCCACAGAAAACATTGAAGCTGCCCTCATGAAGTTGAACAAGAATCAGGGCATGACACTCATCATGGTTTCTCATAGCATCAAACAAATACAGAGGATGGCTGATGTAGTGTGCTTGGTTGTTGATGGTCAAATTGTTGAAGTTCTTAAGCCTAATCAACTCTCTCAAGCTCAGCATCCCATGGCAAGGAGGTTTCTTGAACTCAGTTCTTAATCTTACCTTCACTTTCAATTTCAGTTTCACTTTGTTCTACTTGTTACTGCTTTATATTATCAGCCACATGTATTGAGATGCCTCTCATATTACTGCTTTCATTATATAGTTGCTTTAAAGCCCTTTTTTTTTTTTTATATAAGAAAAGGCATGTTTTATTAAACGCTCAATTCACACGTGCATAGCATAAGTTTTAAATTAAGAAATTTAAAGCGTCATATACTTCAATTTTTAATGTTGATGATTCAATATATATATTTTCATAAAAAAAATATTATATAAGAACTTTAAAATGTTCTCTTAAGACACTCGTTGACATTTCTCAATTATTAATAGTACGAAGAAAATTTGAATTCATATAGTTTGATCTAGAAAATTGTACAATTCTTTCATCTTACTAGGGAAAATATAAAATGGTTATTAGGGAGTCTGACGTTGGGGTGAAATTGTTTGAAGGGGTTGTTATTTGAGATAGATGTGTTATTGAAGGGATGACCATTAAGAGAGCGTTTAAAGTTGTTGAGTTAGCACATCTTCTTCCACAACGAAAGGATCCTCAAAGTTAACTTCTTCTACTTCGATTCGATCATACATGAGTATCACCAAATTGTTTTTTTGGCCTAAGGGTGTGCCAAGCCACATTCACATGGAGGAGGCAGTTGTGTTCTTTGATAAATTGTTACGAGGGGCGGTTGAAGACATTGAGGTTGGTGGAGGTCCCTTCTTTGATGACCTTCATTAGAGATTGGCTACAAAATCATATATTGAGAGACAATAGGATAAGTGACATGGACTCTGATTTTGATCGCGCTTTGATTGATCTTTGTGGTACGATTCCATATTTTGACTTTAGCAGTTTTAATATCACGGACATCGTCCCTCCAAAAGCAAAACATGTTTTGCCGAGTGTTCTTTTCAGTAAGAGTGTTTAGAATATGGAAATGAAATTAGACATGACCACAAGACATAAAACATTCTTTGGGTGTTTGCAAGCATCACTCGTTCAAGATTTTCTTCTAGTTATCCTTATTGATGGATTAAGCCATCATATGTCACAAGTTAAGTATCGTACTATCCCCATAAATCGGCTCATGATTCCCTTATTTTCTATCGATGAGATGTGCATTGTTTGTTGCAAGGCGTGGCTAGATACCTTTGGATAGCACACAATTAATTTTAATGAGCTTTTCAACTTCAAATATAGAGACGACTTTGTTGCACATGTCCTTTTAAATATATTAAGACAGACAAGAGTATCTGTGAAGAATAAGACGCTTGCAAACTTATTGGCCAACCCACAAGAAGGAAGATCGACACTTAGGATAAGATATGGTATGGTGTATGAGTGGATAGGAGGGAAACACACACATGGACTTGACCGGGGTGTCTCGTTTGTGGGGTTGAGGACCAATGTTTTGAATGTATGACAGGTAGCCCTAAAGGTCGCTTTAAACAAAGTGGCCAAACATGAGATAACATGTTTTGACAATCAACATGCTTTTAGACTATTTGCATTTGACACTTTTGGCTTCCTGTTATCATAGGATGTTGACTGCCTACAAAGAGTTCAAATGGTCATGCATATTAATATTGTGTCACCTAGGTACATGAACATTGTATTTAAGAGGATTAGTTTTGCCATATATAAAATATTAGCGGCACAACTTGTTGCGTGCTTGTATTCTTTTTATGTATAAATTATAATTGAAATGTTTCAATGAAATAAAATGTTATTTGATGACCTTTTCAAAGGAAAAGACAAATTTATGTTTTTGTATTGAAAGATGAAATAATATGTTTTAAAACCATGTTAAGAGGTTGTTTGTTATAGTTTTTTAAGGAAAAAAAATTCATTTTTAAAAAATAATAATCACTTTTTTTAAAAAAAATATTCGCTTGTAAGAGTATTGCATCGATTTATTACAAATTTTTAAAAAAAATTATATTCTAAAAAAAATCTAAAAACAATTTTAAATGAGAAGTTGTTAGCATGTTATGAACTAACTTTTCAAAAATTAGATATTTTAGAGGAGAGAGAAATTAAGTGTCAAAAGAATTAAATAATTTGTAACAAAAAATTCCTTTTATATAATTGTATCCATAAAAAATAATTTTTTTTTTAAAAAGTGAATTTTGTTAAGATAGATATACGGAGAATAGATTCTGATTTTTTTAAGGGAGATATTGATTATTTTTATAAAACATCTAAACAATAATCTCTAAATTATTTAGTGTCATTTTTTTTAAATTTGTAACAAACAAACTCTACATAGAACCATTATAAAGTAAAGCATGTGTGCTATCATGATTCATAATATATATCTAACATAATTTTCTATCATTTACGGTAGAAAAGTAAATCTATCATTTATAATTATAATAACGATATCTTATTTATTAAAAGTGTTGATAAAATAAAATTTATTTTTTCTCAACTTTTATTACTCACATTGGTGAATATTTATTATTTTTTGCAAAAAAAATATATTTGTTAGATAATTTTCTATCATTTACGGTAGAAAAGTAAATCTATCGTTTATAATTATAATAACGATATCTTATTTATTAAAAGTGTTGATAAATTAAAATTTATTTTTTCTCAACTTTTATTACTCACAATGGTGAATATTTATTATTTTTTGCAATAAAATATATTTGTTAGGGGAATAAAATGTAAAAAATCTATACCATATATAAAGAAAATACATAGATCTGAGCTTGCTTTTTTCTCTTTCCAATTTTATCCTTTTTCTAAAGTATTTTATTTACTATTTTATCATTTTATAATATTAATTAAATCATTAATTAAAAAATAGTTAAATCTCATTAAAACTCATTATAATAGTAACAATATTATCTATAATTATTAACAAAGATAATATGAGATTTTGTGTTAGACTATTTATCATTATAAGTCCGTCTTTCCGCTCTTTTTATTGCGCTAACATTTGAAAATTATGAATGGTATTTTTTTTTATGAAATTTTGATTTTGATTAAAACTAAAAATATAAATGATTTTTGTTTTTAAGTTATAAAAAGCAAACTAACTATGATTATCTATTTCAATAACACGAACAATATAACAAAAAATGTATTCTATTTTTTTTAATAACACCAAGAATAATCTTTATTATAGGAAAAGTTGTTTGAGGGTATAATTGAGATAATGAAAAAGTAAATATAAATATACTCATCTAGTTTATTATACTTATTAAATGATAAAGAAAAAAAACCAAACATATATATATTTGTATCGTGTTTGTTACATTTTTTTTAATATTTAAATATATTCTTATCTATTTGTTACATGTGTTATTTATATTGAAAATTGAGGGTATTTTTGGAAGAAAAAAAATCCAGCCCAAAATAGTTGAAATGAGTTGTTTTCTTTATACATAGCATAGATTATACTCTTATACAATTTTTTCAATAGTAGTGCTATCTTGTTGATGTCATTGAAAAAGATAAAATTTTATCTTAGATTTGTTATATTGTTGTTGTAATATTAAACGATAACATGTTGTTACAATTTGAAATCACAAACATCATACATATAATTTTAATCAAAATCTAATTAATTTTCTAAATAATATTGTTCATAATTTACGGGCATCAACACAATAAGAAGAGCAGTTAGACGAACATAGAATGTCCATATAAACGCTAGTTTAGCATAATATTTATAAACATTGAAATAATTTTATCTATGATTTATTGATTTACGAATGAGTATAGTATACATTTCAATTTAACATGTGTCTAAGGGCACAAGTTAGTACTAACTAATTGTATCTGAAATGTTAACTTGTGTGTGCACAAGTTAATGAATCAATCTTTAAAATAAAAAAGTTATTGAATCAAATATATATATTTTTTAATAATGAAAATACTTTATTGGAATGTGTGTCTTACATTTAACCTCTAATTTTTTTTAATGAATTAAATGTATAAAATTTTAGAGAATCTTTATTATTTTGGATTTAGTACTGCCTAATCGTATAAGCTCCTATAAAATAAGTCTCGTCAGCTTAGATCAATCGATAAAAATAATATATAATATATGCGAGGACCGGGTCCGAATTTGGATAAAAAAAAATGGGCTCCGGTAAAACAAACATTTATTGCATTAAAAAAAAAAAAAAATCTTAATGGTAAACGAACATAGGAACATAGGAGTAGGATATTTAGAAAGAACAGGTGATTGGGGAAGGAGTAGCAAAAGAGAGAATGAATGGAATGAGTGATCGGCTTTGAAATGAAGCATATATACATAATAAGCTGAATTGAAACCACCGTCTTCTTCACCTACCAACTCTTCCATTTCCTCTTCTGATCTTGACTCCCAGGTTAGTATTTAATTAATTTGTATCCCCTCATTCTTCTTCAATTTCTTTCTTTCCTCCTTAATTTAATTTTATTTCATGGATATGGATAGTCTACGTACTGGATCATTTTTCCATGACAGAAGCACCTCTTTGGGTACTCTCATGGGCCTCACTTTCCCAGCTCCATCTAAGAGCTCGAATATCAATTCCAAGGACTACAGAGGAACGGCGGGAGGACCGTCCATCGTTGACAACGGACCATCCACAACAGAGGGAATTCTCAGTACGTACCAGATTTCCGGAATGCGATCAAGTTTAATTTTTTATTTATTAGTAAACTATACATATATAGACTAAAAATGGCTCTTTTTTGTGATTGAAACTGGATGGCCTTTTTCTTTAATTATTGCTTGCATTTTCATTTTACTTTCTTAGCATGACTTCTCAATAAAATGCAATCTTTATCGACATGTTTGGCGGTGTTGGCTTGTATCTTGAATTTGCTGCTTGCTTTCAACGCTTAAATTCGATTCACTCCGACATCAATCAATTTTAGTAACTAGTTTAACTTCTTAAAAAAATGTAATCTTTATCGTAACAATAAAATCCCAGTTGCTTGATATTTCAAGCATCTATCGGAACTTGCATAAGGATCATGCAAATATTCAATTTACTAGTCATTTTGGCCAACTATGTTAATTTGTGGGACACATCCCTCTCGTACAAAACTTCTTTAATTTTGACAAGATGATCTGAAGAAGTTATTTCAGCGAACTCTTATCTATTACGATGGAGTTTAGAGCAGACTCTTATCTGTACGGTAAAAGTTTTGAGCAAAATCTTTTGCATGAAATTTTTCAAAAAGTGCCGACGACCCCAACCCAAATCTACTCACCCGTTATGGAGAATTAATAATCAAGCCCTCCATGTTAGATATATCTTCGCAAACTAAAGTGTTAGGTCTCTATTTCGCCAGTGACATTTTGGGAAAAAATTACATTTTGAAACTTGACTATGAATCAATAGTTTAGGGATTAAAAGTAGGAAATAATTCCATGGTATATGTTCATTCTTTGCTTTTTCTAGCGTTAATCACTCAAGAATAGCTTCAAGTCTTCACACTTTAGTCATGCGAAAGCTGAGAAGCGGTGTTGATATTCTATAGTAAAATTTGCTCTTATAGTATTTGACAGAGGTGTGATTAGAAGGTATTCTCACCTTTCAGGGCTTTCTTTTGTTTGTGATGTACTAGCCCATATTGAGTTTGTTTTTTTCTTTTTCTTTTTCTTTCTTTCAATATTTGAGGTATTTTAAAAAATAACATATATCCATGGATGAGGATGAGTAGTATAACTATTGCAAAAATATTTCAGGCACACCCAATTTTCTATGCATCCACGAAACTTGGTTAATCACATACAAAAATATGATTAGTTCAATCGACGTTGAAAATTGTGGTTAATTCATAAAATTGAATAATCCACAATATTTGTCATGGATTGAATTAACAATATATTTTTTTGAAAGTGATTAATCATCTGTCGTGGAAGTGTACAAAAATTGAGTGTCTGTATATCATTAGTGTAACTATTGCAATTGCACATAATCCAGCTGAAACCCTAAAAGAAAAGCAATCGTTTGCTTATACCATAAAAACCAGCATAGAGTTGCTCTTAAAAGCTATTTAAGCCTCTAATCTCAAAGCTACATCAGTTTTTCCCTAACAATACTAACATGAAAGTGGTACGTCTACCGCCACCAACAACTCATGTTTTCCAGAAATAGAAAAAAGATACAAACTAGTATTACCAATTTCTTGAGTGAAAATTCCAATAATTCTTGTTCCATAACTAAACAAACTATGGAGAGACTACAGGGGGGATTTACATAAGTACGCTCAAATATTTTGGTTACGCGAGTGGGGTAAAAAAATCATATGGACTAACTCTAACTTAATCTTACAAAAAATACAAGAATTAGATGAAGCAAATTGAGGGAAAAAGAAAAGGAAAGGGAGTTTCATTTATTGCCTTGATGGAGTTTCATCAATGGTCTCCAATGCTGGTCTCCAAGATCTCTGCTTGGAGTACCTTTTAACAGGTTCAGCGGCCTCCCTCAGCATCTCATAATTATCAGATTCTAATACTATTTTCTTTGCCTCCGAAGGGAACATGCAGAACTCACTAAAAACTGGAAATATCTTTCCCAAATTGTTGAAACTCGCATGCTTGGTGGCCCTTGACGCTTTGTAGTTAAGAGCACTCATTTCTTCATGGGTTAACACAGAGTATAGCAGGTCCATTGGTAGAAGAAAGTAAAACTTGCGTGTTTCAAGTTCTTCATCGGCTAATAGTCCTTGAATTCGATGGCCTACTTTAAGGTAGCTTGAGTCACAAACAAACTGTCCAGGGTATTCTACCATCAGCTCAGCAGCTCTTAATGCTTTTGAGTATGCCTCTATTCTCCCATCTAAGAGTAAAACCTTAAACACCCCTTTGGTTGGAGTACAAGAAGCAACATTGCCCATTTCTAAGAAGAAGCAGCTTAATTAGATAGAAATGTTGAGTTGAGTTGGAGGCTAACACAGCTTCTTATTTATTAGACAAGCTGCCTATCAGTTTAAGAAAACAAAGAAAAATAGTTGATTGTCTTTTTGTGGCCAAAGGTTCATAGTTGGCATATCTTTTAATGTTAGTGATCAAATTTGTGATACTCTAAATGATATATATCTTCAAAACAAAGTTTCCCAACTGGCAGCAGCTTAGTTTTATTTCGTACTAATATAATAAATAAGAATTTGAGAGATACTACTACTAGTAGGTATGTTTGTTTGTGTGTTTTTTAGACCTTTCAAGAGTATATAAAATGTTTGTCTGTCTTCCTTTTTAATTCAAATCAAAGGTTAGTAAAGCCACAAATGAAGGAAACAATATATTATTATTATGGACAGACTGGAAAATTTGGCCTATTTTGACTTTATGTGTGTGGAAAAAGAAACTAGGGTGCACATGGGAAGATATGGTGAGAATGCAACCGGATACAGATAACCGCACTTAACGACAACACCAAACTAATCATTAGATATGGTACCAAGTAATTTATCTGATTGTATATACATAAACCATTAATAACATCTTCTAATATTTTACACATGCACTTTTATTTTGGACTAAATGAAAAAGGTTGATGGAAAACGTCAAATCTTTGCTTGGTATACAGTCACTATCCGATGTTAGCTTGCAATATATTCCCATGAACTCATATTATATTATAGGGTCTACCCCAGTTGGGTCATGGTCTCTTCTGGTACTAGCAATATTTTCCACATAGTTGGCCTTGGTTTGATGATTAAAGAAATGGATGGTTGAGTGTATTTAGTTTCACTGGCTCAACTTGCATTAGGTAATGTTCATTAGGATGGGAAGTTTTTAGCATTCTTTCTTGGTTAAATTGCACTAGTTAGTTAATAAAAAGAGGGATCTCTCACATTTAGGTTATAATTTATTGATTATTGATTTCAATAGGTGGTTAAAAGTTAAAACCAAAATTCATTGGTATTTGATTGAAATAAGTTGGTACAACAGAGTGAGACTGGGAAGTATTAACAAAATGAAGAATATTATACTATAGGACAACTAAATGATTGGTGGTTCATTATGAAATTAGCAAATAATTATCCAGTTGTTAAAGAAGCTGAATGTTTGATTTGGTGGATTTTCTGCTTGGAATGATAACCAAGTAGTAGTTGAGTTGAGTTGTTGCTTAGATGGTTGACATCAACATCAACAAAGACAAGTGCTCCAAACATATCAACTAGCTGTACTATAATAAGGAAAGTGATATAAGAAGCAATGGATCCAAAACAAAAATTGAAAAAGGAAAATGGAATATTTTAGGGATCAAATATACCAACACTCTAGCTAGCTCCATGAAAATCGCAATGGTCATGCGTTTTCGATCCTTTATTTCCATTTTCTCTCATTCCCTCTCTAAATTTTACTCTCTTTTCATTAAATATTATCAAAATAACCAAAAGAGATAGATAGATAGAGAGTTAAGACGTGAAGGAAAGGATCCAACAACGTGTAATTTTTTTTGAGATCCTTGGCCAGTTTTTTTCATTGTTTTGAGAGGTTGAGTAAATGTATTTTTTTCTTTTTTTGACAGGGATGGTTAATTTGTTACGAGAAGCGAAATTCATTAGCGACATTGATCAAATTATGAAGCTCTTTACTTGATGTTTCTTTGGCATATATATATCTTTTCTTTGGCAGGTTAAGAACGAAGAAAAACAAACCGTTTACTGCTTAGTTGTACATAGAAATAGGAGATGGATTGAATCATTTGCAAAATCTATGAAAGAATAACACCGTATTCTCAGCATGTTTATTCTATGAAAATATTTTGGTGTTTTCAACTGTCAAATTATTTTCAATGTATTTTTCCAAATTAAATACCACTCAATTTAATTTTGCTCATAAAGAAACATTACTCAATTTTATAGATAACCTTGCTCTCTAAATATCAATTTCTGTTTTTTTATAGAATTATTTTCAAGTTTTTAATTGAATTAATTTTTTATTTATCAAAATACTTCAAATTATTGTGTAACTTTTTTTGGGTTATTATATTTAGGTACACAGTTTTCACTGCAATTTCCAATGACTAATTTCTGTTGTAAATGTATTTTTTATTTTATATAGAAGAGTCAATAATCAAACTTTTGACTATTTATTTAAAAGTCTCAAATTTAATACCATTTGTATTAGTTCATTGTTGGCAAATTATTGTATAACATTTTGTAACTAATAATAAATATTATGATATAGAGATAAATTATTTATTCTAAAAGACAAATTTGAAAAAAAAAACAATATAAAATTATTAATAAATTTAATAGTACTACGGATTTTATTAATTATTGTGTTTTATGAGGTGTTTATTTAGTGGCAAAAACTTGAATTTATAACATCAAACGACGAAATTAAATTCAACGACACAAAAGGAAAATAGTAACTAGTGTCAATATTATAGCAGTTATTTCTAACGATGAAAAAAAAAGCATTGATCAATGTGATTTAGTAAACAAATTAGACTGTGCTTATGGGAAATGATAAATAATATTTATACTAAATTGTATTTTTGGTCGCTTAACTTTTATAATTATGTGAATTTGGCCTTCTAAATATTTTTATGCGATTTTGATCATCTAAGCTTTCCATTTTTTGATTTTGAGGCGTCAAATAATGTCAAATTGAATGGGTGATAAAAAGGAAAAAATTTGGAGGACCGAAATAAAAAAAATACATGAGGCCAAAAATGTAAATTACAAATTTTGGAGAGAAAAAATGCAATTAAATCTAATATATATTATATGTTTGCTTACAGTAGAATTGATTTTGATATGTTTAGTTACTTTATAGAAGAGTTAATTTTGCCTCTTTGATTATACTTGAAGCTAGAAATTGTAAAGTTGTATTCAATAATTGATTTTTACGGTCAAAGTTTTTTTTTTTTGGTGGCCGAGATTCAAACCCCAAACCTTACATATTTTATGCATTGTCCCTACCAACTGAGTTAAGAGGACATTGTCAAAGTTTATTGTTGATTTATTATTCTCTCAATTTCTTTCATTTCTCATTTATTTTAAAGAAATGGAGATAATTCCAATCCTTTTCTATTTTTCATTTTCTTTGTATTGATTCCTTAATTTCTACTTCTACCCCACCCAATCAAAATACATGAATTAGAATTCAAATCTCTCTCAACAAAACAAAATAAAACAAGTAATTTCCCTATTGAATTCGGGTTCCTGACTTACATACAACAAGTTAGGTCCATTCATGACAACAAATCTATTGTTTGGTTTCTGTTTCTTCTCTTAGCTGTTTTCCTTATGGATTACAATTACACTCTCTCCATAATTTTAAAAACCGGACCGAACATTGACTCGGTTGAGACACTGGGTCACTGAGTCATTGGTCGAACCACATGACTGAATCGTATTAAATCGAGAGACTCGATATGACTTGGTCTCTATAAAAAATTTGTTGTATGGTTTATCTTTATTGAATGAGATCATTTGGTCTACATAAAAATATCCAAGTGCCATGATGCTTACAAAATAAAAAAATAAACTAAATTAGCATTATTTTACTCATAAAATTAATTATTATGACAAATATAATATAGATATATATATATATGGATTAATTGTTGTAATAAAAAAATGTAACTGGATTTTTTTACGTTGATTTTTTTTTTTGGTTACAACACAAACTATAAAAAAAATAAAATTATAAAGGTACCATAAAAAACGTAGCAATTAGACAAGACGATTTCTCTTCAAGGAAAAAAAAAAAGAAACAACAACAATTTAATTAGTATAAAATGATAGATTACACCATTAAAAAACAAGAGTACAATTATTGTGTCAAAAAATTATTGTGCCAAGCAAATAACAACAATGAATAAAAAACGAAGCTTTGAAGCAGTGCATAAATATCACGTGATTCAATAGAGATGGAGGGTAGTATTGACATTTTCTTAATATGTAGGGTTTCCATTCATTTGTTTAAAGAGATAAATGCAGGCTGCAGCCACTCATAACAAAATACCAGCAGCCGTCACTTGGAACCTCATCTCCACTCCAATTCTTATGAACAGCAATATGGCAATTAGAAGATATAGATTCAACTTCTACAATCAATCGTCTCCTGTTACATTTACATTTACGATTAAATCTATCTGGATTCCTTCTTTTTTCTTACTTCTTCTTTCTTGTTTCTCCATTTCAAATGAAATCTAGATCTGCCATTTTTTTAATTATCTGAAGAAAAAGTAGAGGCAAAGCATTGAACCGGCCGGTTTACAAACAACCCCGAGTCACCGGTTTTGACCGGTTCACGCCGGTTTGCACCGAGTCATTTACATGGCCGATCCAATAATCAGACCGGACTGGTTATCGGTTCGACCGGCCGGTCCGGTCTGGTTCGCAGATTCTCCATCCCTTCTTCAAACTCCTCCGGCTCCAATGATTTGGATCAGGACACCTCCTCTAATGATAATAATAATCAGACTAAGGTATCTTCATATATTGTACTAGTAATATTGAATTAATCGGACTTGCTTATTATAACAAATAAATAAATAAATACTATTATTATTTGTTACAGACTAAGGCAACATTTGGGTATTCAAGGAAAGATGTCATATTAATCGGACTTGGAGTTACTTTCCTTGGCATTGCCTTAAAATCCGGACTTGAGGTAATAACTCTGCTCTAATACTCTTCTTTTCCAATTACCACACACATTCAAATATATGCAACTATATATTTTGCAGTTTACCGGATTTGATCCTCTACAAGCTGGAAATGTGGTTCAACTTGTCCTGGTTTTGGGCCTCACAGTTGGATGAATCTCAACATATATCTTCAGAGTCTCAAACAAGGAAATGACATATGCACAGCAGCTACGTGACTACGAAAGTAAAGTCATGGAGGTAAAATAATACTAACAACGTTGTCTTTTATTGTTTTACCCCCAACAAATACAAATGCATGCCTGGGCTTGTCGTTATTCTTTCTCAAATTGTTATTCTTGCACACTATGTCGTACTAGTATTATCATATCGAACCTTTTTTGTGGATAAAATATAAAAAAATGAAAAGTCTGCCGTCTTCAAAATGCTGAAAGATAAGTCAGAAGATATTATTCATCTCTTGTTTTGTACCTTTTTATTTCACATGCTACATTTTATGACCAAAGTTCTTGTCAAACAAATGCTCTCTGCTTGCATTTTGT
>Ga0315914_1006978_pt1 | contig 15801 bp, 9 predicted proteins | sample MpolenodulesMG_FD_203920 | JGI IMG/M metagenome (GOLD analysis project Ga0315914, IMG submission 203920) | Medicago polymorpha root nodule microbial communities from Los Angeles, California, United States - elongated nodules | ecosystem: Host-associated > Plants > Roots > Nodule | place: USA... | reverse complement strand
TTATCTTATTTTTTTTATTTTTTATAATATATATATATATATATATATATATATATATATATATATATTTCGGATGGAGTAGGTGCTGGTGCGAGTGGCTAGTTTGTCGATAATTTACGTAATAATGTCGGTAACGGTGCTACTACTTTATTGTGGCTGGATATGTGGGTGGGTGACGTTCCTCTTCGAGATAGATTTCGTCGTTTATTTGATTTATTGGAAAACAAATTGTTGACAGTAGCTCAACTAAGGGGAATTTATTTTGATGCAAGATTGTTTCTCAGGAGTCCTAAGTGTGTGTTGGTGGTTATGGATTTGTGGAAACATCTCATCACTTATTCTTGGGTTACAATTTCTTTGGTTCTATTTGACAATTGTTTCGAAATTGACTTGATGTTCATTCCGCGGATCCGTCGAGTATTGCGGATCATTTTTTACATTTTGGTAGTTTATCAGGTTATGCCAAATTAAAGCGTTCTTTCATGTCATTGATTTGGTTTGCGAGTTCTTTGGTGATTTGGAAGGAAAGAAATGACAGGATTTTTAAAGGCAAAGAAAATGTTCATGCTCGGCTTTTAGAGAATATTAAGCTTCTTTCTTTTTGTTGGTTTAAAGCTAAATTTTGTTGTTTTCCATATCAGTTTCATGCTTGGTGCCAAGGCCCTTTTCTATACTTGGGTGTTGGCTATTGATTTTTTGGTTTGTTGAATCCTTGTTGTAATTATTCAGTTTTCTTCTCTTGTACATCTTGTGCTGGAAAGATAGTCTGTTAGTATTAATATATATCATTTGAATCTCTTAATATATATATATATATATATGTATGTATGTATGTATGTATGTATGTATGTATGTATGTATGTATGTATGTATGTATGTATGTATGTATGTATATAATAACTACAATGATTTTTAAGATTATATTTGAATAGAAATTGTGATTAATAGATATCATGTATATTTAAAAACATGAGATTAATCATACATTGAACACAATTTAAACGGATATTGTGTGTCTGGCTGGTTTGGAATGAGCGAAATAACAGGCTCTTTAATAACATCCAAACCCCCATCTTTCAGCTATTAGATAAAGTTAAATTTCATTTGTATTGGTGGCTTAAAGCAAATAATGTCATGTTTACGTACGGCTCTCAGAGATGGTGGTCAGACCCTATGTTGTATCTGGGTATCGATTGACCTTTGTATCTGTAATTATTGTTTTTACATTTGGTTTGATGAAGTGATCTCTTTAATACACTTTGTGTTAAGGAGGTTACACTTCCGTTGTTAATATAATCCATTTTTACTTCTTAAAAAATAACAATTTGAACGGATATAATTGGTATCATGTATTTTGGACATCTAAAAAACATGAGTAATGACATTCAAATTTTATTTACTTTTGGTAAAAAAAAAGGGAAAATGTATTTATTTGTGTTAAGTGGCTGAAAAATGAACTACAACACCCTATTATATTTTTGTTAATCATTAACTAAACATAATTCTTTCAAAATAAAACCAAACATAATTAATCATATATTTGAATTATGCGAACAATCAAATTTATTTTCAAAATTTGATGCGGATTTGTGTCAAAATCTCGTATTCTTTTTACCTATAGCTAAATAACAAAAGAAAATTGGTATAGCTAACTATGGCATGGACATCTTGTCTCTTGTCCAAGTACTTAAAAGTGGGATAGTGGCACCTTTCAATGTTAGCCGAGGCCCTCTTGCTTTCACATGCTCATTGCATCATTGAACCCGTACAAGAGATTCATTACTCTGTATAATCATCATATGCAGCAATATTTTACGAATCGCATCTTAACTCATAAACTCGAGTTTACATTTTTAAGGGTCAAATTAGTATTAAATATGAGGTAAAAATATATTTTTTTTGGTAAAATTGAATTTTTGGCCAAGTTTAAACGAGTTAAAACATAATAAATTCGATAAAATAGCATAAATTCGCTTAAGTTTACATGAATACTCTGATTTTACCTTTTCGAGCCAATTTTTTTAGCCCACGTTTTTCTCAAACATAATGTTCCCACTTCTCCTTCCATTCTCAAAGCTTCCATCTAACACCCCAAGTCCCTAATGGATGGGTTCGGGCACCGGCAAGAGGATTCTGACACCAAAAAGGTGATTCTGACGTCGACAAAGTCAGTGTTTTCTTTTTTCACATTCAAAACAAAAAGGTCATCGTTAGCGTTTTCAAGAAGAAAGATTGAACTTCAATAATATATTAGCATATATATGTCATATATATAATAAAAAAAATTTATATAGTTTAAGATTTAGGTAAAACCCGTATGAGTTTACGAGTCAAGTTTACCTAAGTAAAACAAGTTGAGGTAAATTCTCGAGTTGAAAAACCTTGTTATGAGGGAAGAAAACTAGTTTTTTATTGGCATGCATGTTAGACCATCCCAATGGAGAGGTTTGACTTCATAAACATTGGTATCACATGTGTATTTCTATTAAGAAGAAAATTAAATAGAAGAGAGTTTAATCAATAAAGGGCTCAACGGGGGGAATTTGGAGTGCTAAGTCTATATTTTGATACATAATTCTTATTTAAACAAATTAAAAAAAATTATGATTTTATATGTTCATCTATCATTTTTTTTATTAAAAAAAATAAACATATTAAATATAGACTTAACTTTCCAAAGTCTTCTCCTCCAATATACGACTCAGTTTGCGAGTTTAGTTTTGAAGGGTTTATAAAGAAAATACTTTGAAGGGTAAATCTACATTTGATATTTTAAAAAATGAAAGAATAACATGATACATACATGAGCACGCAATATCATATTGTTCTTTTAATTTTTTTCAAAAACATCAAATATATTAAAATATAGATTTAACTTTCCAAAGTCCTTAAAAAATCAACTCGCTAACACACCCTAAAAGACGGGAGTCAATTTCACTCATATCAATGCAATGTTCGTAAGAGACTAAAAATTAAAACACATTGGTTTATTCGATATATTTCTCATTGTAAATACTACCTCATCTATAATAACATATTTATTTAATGTTCAATTAAAGTTTTTGACGATAACAAAATCCTACCAATTTTAGATTATTAATATTTTAGGTTTAATTGTATATTTGATCATTTATGTTTATTTTAGATCTTAAGTTGATCTCTTACGTTTTAAAAGTTTTAAGTTAGTCCAAATGTTACTCATGTTGCAATAAGTTACATTTCAGTCACTTGGTTGACTAACTCTGTTTGAAATTCACATGTGACTAACAGAATACATATGTACACTTGTATAATTAATTTTTTTTTTAAAATGCCACATAAGAATACACATGTGGACTATAAGGAAGGTGGTTATCTGGTGATTATTTGTGTTTGTTTGACAGAATTTTGATTTTGTCTCATGCACGATGCGCAATGCCATTTGTTATTTTTTGTGCTAGGCGCGTTACAAGGGTTTTGGACCTCTAAGCTTTTTCTCACTCTTTTTTGTGTAATCGACGAAATCAAAGGAGTGAACTTTTAGGAACCTTAGAGGCTAAAGGTAGAGGATATGTCGATGAGATTCTTGAGTTAGAAAACATTGTAAACGTATTGGATTGGTGAAAATCTTCGAGTCTCATAAATTGTTGGAGAAGATGATGATGTTGATGCTGGAAAGATATTGTGAATATCTTACAAAATAAGATTTACAATTATTTTTCCTATATTTGTTTTGTTTTATTTGACTGAATATTAGGTGGAATTTTGAAAAATAATAGTTATACAAGTGTTTGTCCACCTGTGGATTATGTTAGCCACATGTGAATTTCAAATGGAGTTAGTCAACCAAGTGGCGGAAAGGACAAACTTATTTCAACGTGAGTAACGGTAGGACTAACTTGAAGTTTTTAAAATGTAAGAGATCAACTTGAAATATAAGATAAACATAAGGGACCAAAAATGAAATCAAACCAATATTTTATTATTGCTATGTTATTTCTAAAAGGGTTATATATATTTGAGGAGGAGTAAAATTATACCGATATAATGTTACACTGCTCAATATCATTTTAATCGATACATATTTTTTAAATTTGAACTTGATATATATAAAATGATATTGGGCAGTGTAACAGATTCATTGCTAGGTTATTTCTTCGATCTCTCTCGTTCTCTCTTAACACAAATGTTTTTTTTGTTATTAATTCTAGTCTTTGTTTCTGATTGGAAATCCATGTTTCAAGTGTCAAATGAATTTTTCTTATGAGCTGACATTATTGAGATCTTAAAATATCATTAATTTAATAGCTAAATCTTAATTAACTATTTAATTTTAATTTGAGGTTATAATTAGTTGATAAAGATTTGACATTAATTGAAGACTAGAAATTTATATTATTAAATAAAAAATGTTTGAATGTATTAACAATGTCACATCCTTCAAAAATAGTTGTTGCACTTGCCATATGGACTTCCGTTAAAAAGCGAGGACTAAAATTGGTGGCCGAAATTTTTTTGGGGTTGAATGTTTGAAAAAAATAATATTATAGGGACTAAAGATGAAACTTGGTATATTTATAAGAACAAATAGCATATTTAACCATTTATAAAATATTTGAATTTTTTTTGAAAGTCTAAAAGATTTTATAAATATAAAGTACAAAGGGTATTAAAACCGATTACAATAATAGTCCAAACACACAAAAACACAAAAGAGACAACAAAAAATGTAAATAAACATAACCCAACTGTAACAACAACATAAACAGACTAATTGGGATTGGGAAGAGAAACCCCCAACAAAAGGAAACATTACAAGAGATATGATCAAATTGAGATGAGATCAAGGTAATATATTGAATACCTCCTAATGATAAGTGCCAGAAAGTAGTATTTCAATTGTATGTTTAAGGCACTTTTGTTTCTTGTTTTACAAGTAATCCAGGGAAAATCCGAGAGAAAAGTGATAATTGCCCTATTACGCTTTATGTATCTTATTATACCCATTTATGCAGGATCTGAACTCAAGACACCAAGTAAAGAAGAAAAATCAAGAAAAGTACAAAGAGGCAGAAACATGAATTCACTTGCCTCCAACTCGCAATGGCGAGCAGAGGCTGGAAGACCAATTTACTCGCCACCAACTCGCAATGGCTAGCCCAAAGGCGAGCAATTTCAGAGAGCACCAGAGATCACACGCCTCCAACTCACAATGGCGAGCTAAAGGCAAACAATTCCACTAAGTCCCAGATCTCACTCGCTCCCAACTCGCAATGGCGAGTGGAAGGCGAGTCAGAAGGTCAAAGAGTTCGCCATGGTGAACAATATCACTCGCGAGGTGAGTTAGGGCGGCCAAACCTCCTCAGAGTTGACGTTGCAAAGACCCACTGGTGAAGAAACTTCAACTCGCCATGGCGAATGAACTTACTCGTGAGGCGAGTTGATGCAGATTAGAAAGTCTATAAAAGCCCACTTGATCCATTCATTAAAATATCTCTAATCTCATATCATAATGTTTTGTAATAGTCTTAGAGAGAGAAATAGGGCTTGTTCTTCATAGAGTGAGAGTGATAGAAGGTGGATTCTTCATCCTTTGTTGAGAAATCACAAGTTGTAATGAATCTTCATCTTTCAATTCAATCTTGCAAAGCTTCCATGACAATGAGTAGCTAAATCTCCATTGTTGGGATTAGAGGTACTTGATCTTAGCTAAGTATGTGATATGTTGATCTTTCAATATATGGTTCTAGCATTTGATTTGATATTCAGATTATTCTTGCACTTTATTGTTTACGTTTGATTTAATTGATATTGAAAAGTACTCTTAATTCTAGGTTTAGAATAATCATCAATCAAAACATAAATTCTAGACATGGAATTGATGTTTTGATAATCACTCTTTGTATCTAAACTTAATGCTTTCGGGTCGTTTAATAGATTGAGAAATCATCGATTGAACAATACGATTGACTCTTGGATCGTTTGATAGTTTGAGACATCGACGGTTGAACAATACAATTGATTTCACAATATTATTTGGAGACGAATGATATTGTCGAGGGATATGTGATAATATAAAAGAAAAGCTAGAATCCATATACGATCATTAGGTTATATGTGATGCTTGATCAAGGAACTCTAATCCTAACAAGTTTTACGCCTTATTAATCTCCACTTTATTATCGCAAAATAGTTACATAGTTTCAACAAACAAACAAACTACGGTTTTAACTTAAAATGGTAATTGGTGTCGAACGGTCCGTGATATCGCACTAGTCCCTAAGGAGACGATATATATAATACTTACTTTTGATCGTTGAAAAATACTACATCACCTAACAAGGTAAACATAGGTAGGGATCCTCTAACAACTCGTAAAAAGAACAAGTAGAATCTGACGCCTTAACCAAAAACTACTTCCAAAGAATAACTGAATTTGGAACCACTTATTCAATACATAGAATCTTGGTTGAGAAAATAACATCATTTAGTGACTTCAAAATCACCAAACAACTGAATGTTAAACCAAATCTAATTAACACACTTCGAGTCTTACCCTTTCTCCCATATGAGAAGAAAATTGAGAATAAAACAAATAGGTCGGTGGCATTGTCAACTGCCACCCAACCCATGTAAATACTCTACATATTTGGTGCGAGAAATTACAAAGTCGCCATTAATATGTCTTGCCAAATCTTGCCCAGACCAGCAAAACACGCTTGCCCAAAAAAATAACGATTTCCTAATACCCCAACACAAGTGTCACAAGATCAATTTCCCAAATCTCCCATAATCTTTTTTTGATATTTTGCAATCAGAAAAAAGTTGAAGGCAGAGCCTCCCCCTAACCACACATCATGCCAAAAGGAATTCAACTCCCCATTCCCTAGATCTTCCACAACGTTCTTTAAAAACCAATTAGACTATGACCCAAGACTAAGCCTCAATAAGGAGATATTCCTTCACCAAGCATAACATGCTCATGACACCTAATTAGGGGAAGGGGGAGGGGTGTTCGTGGTGCAATTTGGTTCGATTTTGAGGCTAAAAATCATATGCACTACAAGATAAAAAAACATGCAATTTGGTTTGGTTTTGTTCGATTTGATTTTAAAATATAAACCAAACTAAACCAATGTAGCTTGAGTTGGTTCGATTGTTGCAATTTTTTGCGAGACAATACAATTTTTTGTTTCCAACATTAAATTCAAAATAAAAAGTTAAAAACAACATATTTACAACAATGTTTCAAATTCGATCCAACATTACAATTTCATTTCATCTAACAGTGTTTCCATCAACATAGACCGAATTAAAAACATGGACCAAAAAGCAACCCTCTTCGGTATGAAATGAAAAAGACTTAAGATTTTATCATTCTTTAAAAGTTATCATTGAGTTTCTATATTCAAGATATATCTTACATAAACATATATGCAAAAGTACAAGTAGAATTAAATTAAAGCACTTAAATACATTTTTAAAATCAAAGGCATAGAAGAAACTTAACAAAAGAAAAAATATGTCTTAATAAATATAAAAAAAAGAGAAAAAACATGTCATTCTATAAAATTTCTCATTGAGTTTCTATCAATACTAGGTTGGGTGACAACAAATTAATTATTGTTTCTCTTATGTTGTGGTTTGGTTCAATTGGTAAAATAAAAACCTAAAACTCAACTGAACTTTACGGTAGAGTCAAAAAAACTGTTTGAATACATCCAAACCAAACGCGGTTTTTGATTTGGGTTGGTTCGGTTTGCAGTTTGGGTCGCTCTAAGTAATGCCATTTATCTCAAGTTCCCCAAAAAACTTGGATTGAGTAGACATAGGTCGTTCCCCGCAAACCCACCCTATAGTTTCGACTTACACACGTCCGACCAACAAACCTAAGGTTTTTTTGCCCCACCATGTGATCCTCTTTATATAAACCTTATTTGAATATGTTTAATAAGCTTTTAGACCTTCTTAGGCATCTTGAGGAACAAAGAGTAAAAGGTAGGGATATTATTCAAGACAAAGTTTAAAAGAACAATTTTACCACCAAAACTAACAAAGTTGTTCCTCCATGACCCAAGACTTTTGCATAGTGAAATGAACAAGGGCTCCCATGTATTCATCCTTCTTAGGTTCGCTTCAACTTATAACCCCAGTACTTGAAGGATACATATCCAACATTTAACTCCTATAACAACACTCTTAAAAAGGTTAACATTCAAATCCAATATGAACTCAAAGAAATGTATAATTGCCTTTAAATACCATAGGTTTTCCAAACTTGCCTCCTCTGTAAAGAGAGCATTATCTTTATATCGTAGATGAGATATCATTAATGTTGTGTAGTAAATGTTAGTTATAAGTCTCACATTGGTTATAAAAATGAAGGTTGAACACTTTATAAGTAAGAGGGCCCATAAACTCGTTTCCTTAAGGTTTTGGATTAAAATGGGGTGTCTCCCTCGCTTGCGTGGTTACTTTTTTCCTAATGTACATGGTCCCCCAAGCTCCCCTCGTGATCACTACAGTGGTATCAGAGCCGAGGTTCAATGAAGGGTCCAACCAACTCGTTGTGTCGAAAGTCTTCATGATAGAGTGTTTGGGCGGCGTATTTCGTTGAGTGTGCAGAAGACAATGGTGGTACATGTACAAGTGTATGTATATGAAAGATATTTCTCTTGAGAGGTGAGCATGATGAATTGATGGAACACTCGAGGGGGAGATTGTTGTGTACCAAGTGTGAGTTAGAAGTCCCACATCGGTTAGAAAAGTGGAGGTTGAACAATTATATCTGAGTGGTCCCACATAAACTCATTGTCTTAAGACTTTTAGTTAAAGTGTGGCATCTCTCTCACTTATGTGGTCGCTCTTGCCTAATGTGAATGGTTCCCCGGGCTCCACTCGACCCACGTGATCCCAACAATTAGCCCTAAATTGATTAACGAGAAAGATCTAAATGAGCAAAGCGACTCCGCCTTCCTGATTAAATCACTTAACCCTTTTACCATTAGCAAAATTTAATTTTATAAAAGCAAAAATACCATTAGTATCCCTTCTCGCGAACCTTCAACTCCTCCACCCCCATTTTTTGAAGATATCACCATCAACTACTTGATGAAATCATATTGCCTCTCCTGGAACCATTCATTGGTAAACACTCTTTTCAACCAACAAGGTGCAGCGGCTGTGATTACAACACCTCTCTTTCTCCGTCCTTTGCTTGACACAAGGAAATGGAAAACAACTTCAAATGGGGTTTATTTGGTAAAATTTGCTTACATATTATGTGCGGATCTTCTCCTCCCCCATGCTCTTGCGCATCATATTTCCTATTGGTTGAGCATATGGAATCTTCAAATTCCTCCAAGGGCGAGGTCCTTAATGTGGTGCCTTGCACACCAATGTCTACCCAATCGTAACAACCTCACTACTAGAGGTATTCCATGTGACGATTCTTGTGTGGTATGCAACTTATTGGTTGAATCCCATATGCACCTCTTCTTTGTGTGTGATTAGGCAAAGGAATGTTGGGAGAATATTGGTGTGGGGAACTTAATTCATGAACTGTTGTGCCGAGCCAACAATTTCTCTACTTTATTATTTGATTTCTTGAGCAGGATAATAGTTCAACAACAGCAAATTGCTGCAATGGTACGTTGGAGCCTTTGGAATAGCCGCAACCAAAGCATTGGGAATCTACCGACAACCCGACTGTTGTTATCATCTCTTGAGCAAAGGACGCGTTGTATGAATGGTCTTGCATGCAAAGAGCTAAATCGCAGACGCCAAACCATAATCAACTTATACCATGGTCCAAACCGCCTCCAGGTGTGATAAAATGTAATGTGGACGCCGCAATTTTTCACAACAATGTTGTCACCGGTTATGGAATCTATTTTTGTAATTCTGAGGGTCATTTCATAATGGAGAAGTCTAATTTTTCAAGTTCTTATATGTCAGCTTTAGAGGTTGAAGCAACATCATTGCTTGAGGTGATAAAGTTAGCAGCAAAAAACGGCTTCCAGTTTGTCCAATTCAAAACCGACGGCAAAATCCTAGTTGCGGCTATGAACTCAAGCTGCACCATATCAATGAGTTCAAAGTGTCATTTATTCGGAGACAAGCTAATAGGGTCGCTCATAGTATAGCTAGAGCTTCTCTATCACACACTAGCCCCCATCTTTTTTATATTGTACCTGACTCTTTGTACTATTTATTTATGAATGAAATGCATTAATCTTGTCTTTGCAAAAAAAAAAATAATAATATCTAAAGGTGATTGATATAAGATTAAGGTATATTTTATAAGGGAAATGTTAACTGGTGCACTAGTTAAACTAGTTCTTTTTTTTTTTAAGAAAAAAGTTAAACTAGTTAAATACCATAAGTGATAAGTATTTATGAAAATATGTGTATTAAATGTAATGGAAATCGAAATATTTAATTTTTTAAATAATAATTACTTATTTTAGAATACTTTAAAGTGTCCTAAAGACACTCGTTAACAAAACTCATTTTATCAAGGTTCTTAAAGAATGTCCTAAAACATTTGTTAATATTTTCTTTTTATAAAAGCAAAAAGTACTTTATAGATTTTTATTAACTTTCATCATAGATTAACTATTTAACTTTTATTTTTGCCTCTTCTTCATCTGTCATTAATAATTGACAATGTTGCCTTGGATCAGTATTAATCTAGAATGATGGCATACAATCTCTGTCCTGTGGTTTGGATCAGATATGGCCTCCTAATTTATTTATTTAATAAAAAGAGTATGCAAATGGGTTTTGATCATTCAATTGAGTATTTGGCAAGTTTGTGATGATTTATATAATATAATATGTAAAAACAAGAAAAAGGCAATGCAGTGTGGGATCATTTAATTTTTCCCTTGTTTCTGCTTCACGGAATAGAAGATCAATAAGGGACAGAAATTAATTAATAGATAGTGGTATATTTTGAGGATAGAGGACTTTGGTTTATGGATGAGCTGTGAATAGAAAAGCTATGTAAGAATCATGTACCCTCACTCTCCCATGTGAAATAACCCAGCTTTATTTGCTTTGTCCCCAATCAGACTCACATGGGGGTATTTGTGTTCCTCCCTCCTTCCCTTCTCTGAAATTCTGGATACCTCCATCATTTCATGCTGGCACATATGTTTTATATTTTTTTTTTACAATAGTTAAGAAAGTACATAATTAGGACATGCTAATAATGATTAGAGGAAAAGGGGGGAATGCATGTTAAACTGTCTATTGTTTTATAGTTTGTTTGTCTTTATATTTATTATTACTTGTACTATAGTAGTACTTTTGTGCAATAACGCGTTGCCCACTTTTAGAATTGTTTTTTTCACAAGGTCTTGTCCTTTTGTTTGTTGAATTTGAATTGAATCTATGGTATTTTTATGTCAGAATTTTGTGACTAATTTCTCGAAATATTGAGATTTATTCAAATAAAATAAATAGATTTATATCACAACTCATATAGTTTTATATTTATTAATTGACGTAATAACACATCATTTGATGCATGTGTAAAATAAGTATACACTCACGATGTATTTTAATTAAATTCTTATTTGAATTGATGTTTTTTCATACACAAAGTAGCACATGTATTTTTTTAATCATCATGTTATTGAGGGAACGAAGCCCTAATAATTCAGACTAAATGAATATGTGACCAACCCTTGGGTTGATTTGATATTATTGATTTGAGATTTGAGAGTGTTCTCATAAGAAGTTTTGTCAATTGTGCCACACTATATTCATAAAAGACATTTTTTAAGGAATATTCATAAAGACTTTTAGAGTGTGTTTGATGGGTAAATATAATTTTTTGAGTGAATTCATATTCTTTTATGTAAATTCATTGTTTTGATAATTAATTTGGAGCATTTTTAAAACGATGAAAATTTATGAAATGTTTTGTCCAAACTAAATTTAGAAAATTCAATTGCTACCTATAATCTAAAAATTTGACATTCTTCCTCCCATGTGTTAATAAAATTTAGAATTGGCCTCTATAAATTTTTAAATTGACCCCTGCAAATTTTCAAAAATTGCAAATAAGTCGCTTTAAATTTTTAAGATGTGCAAATTGGTCCTTATTTTTCAAAGTTTGAATTTAACTCAACATTTTTAAAATTTATAAAAGTTGTCCAAAAATTTAACAATGAAGTTTTTTATTACTCTATCTAAAAATATTTATAAATTGAGGAAATTCAATTTCTAATTATTATTATTTTTTTGAATAGATTTTCTAATTATTTGAATTGTCTATAATTTAAAATTCTTTCAAAAAAAAATTTCTTTAAAATTTCTCATTACCCAATCCAAACAAATTCTTAGAGATTAGATTTAATTAGAGATGTTCTCAAAGTTTTTTTGTGGAACATTTCTTTACAAGTTAACTAGTAATAAAAAAATTATATTCCTTACGTAATTATGAAATCGAATCTTCAAAAATCATCAAGAGAATTATTAATTATTAATTGATATACATTCCTTCAAGATAACTAGAGCTGTAAACTCAATCCTACCAAGGTTTACTTAAGTGGTTAGTTATCCTTCTCCAATCCATGGTCAATGAGAACAATTCCACTCCATGTTCTATGCATAAATTAAACGTTAAAAAATACTCTAGTTAATTAATCAAGAAATCATTGAAACAGAAATATATGCCTTTTTTTCTTTTCTTGACAAGCTTTTATTTTTTTAGATAAATGGCGCAGTTACTAATAATGTAAGTAAACTGCTAGCTGGTTAGAAACAATGAAAAAAAATAATTAAACCTAAGAGAAGCTAAGCTTACAAACGAAGTTTAAGGTTTACTCCAAAAAAAAAAACCGAGATTAAGGTCTGAGATGCCAAGCGCACATTAAAATAAAATATCATGTTTTTAAACTTTATTTACATTCAATTAAATGAAAAAAAACTTCATTTTCTGCGTTATCACGTTCCATAATTTAATTCTGAAAATACTTAGATGTGTTTTGCTAAAAGCAATTCACGAAGATGTATTTTAGCAACCCACACCTTAATGTGTGATTTCACATTTTAGTTATAACTTTGCTAAAAGACACCTTCACAAATATTAGTTGGTATCTTTTAACAAATGTTCATAGAATAACTTGTTAAAAGACACCTTCATAAAATGTATCTTCTAACAAAACCGTACTTAGATATTAAAAGATAAGAATGTTCTTTAAAAAAAAAAATAAGGATGTTCATATCCAAATCAGTCTAAAAGATACTTAACTGACTCAAGCAAAAGGTCGGTTCAAACATAAAACAACCTTTAAATAATTCAATATTCATTCCCCCCTCCCCTCTCATTCACTCCCGTCTAACCAAACACAGCTGCAAAGTGATTGGTTAAGCTAATTTCGTCTATTCCAATATTAGCTTCTTCAAAAAAATTATTGACTAAACTCAACAAAAAAAAAAGTGAAGGAGAGAGAATATACATCATAAAGGAGGATTCGGTTAATTTTTTGCTACCCTCTTCATTCATCCACGATTGGCTTTATAGAGCTGGGAAATGTCACACAATGGGAATTATCCCTTTAAACTAAAGCTGGGAAATGCCTAACACATGGATGCTGAGTATTCCTAGTCAAATAGTCAAATAACGATTGCTTTATGAAATTGTTTGGGCATAGTTTCAATGGGCTCTAACCAACTCTCTTTTTCTGGAAAGCAATTCTTCTCACTTTTATTTTTTCTCATCACACACCACGAAAACATCAAAATACCTTCTGTGACAGTTAATTGCTGCTTGTTCCACAACAGTATTTGTCGAGTGACAATTAACTTTTGTGGAGGTATTTTGGTATTTTCGTAGTGTCTGGGAGCAAAAATGAAAGTGAGAAGATCAATTTCCCTTTTTCTAAGACATAACTCATGGGTCGTAACTCTGATGTGTGATATTTTTTCGTCGAAAGGATGTGTAACACTTATGGGAGAGTTAGTAGGAAAAAGAGATGGAATATTTTGGAAGAAATTATAGAATTTTACGTATAAAATGAGGTCAAAGTTTGATTTATAAGTTGTTTTTTTCTGTCAAAAAAGTTTACTTTCATGATTTTGTTTATTTAGCTTTCAACGTTTTTAACAGTTCAATTTTGGTTTATATGTTTGTTAAATAAATTTCAATTTTATGGGTTGATGTTTGTGATATTTTTTTAAGCAAGTTAGATATATAAATTAAAAAAAGGTAGTATAAATAGTTGGGGAACATAAACCTGACTCAACAACCACAAGTCAACCATAGAAGGTAACACAACAAACATTAACAAAAAGTGGTATAAAATAGCCAATTGGACGTAAGTCCAATGAAAATCCAAATGCATCGTCGAAAAATACACACCAACACAACTCAACAAGCGCAAAGTGAGACCCGAAACTTGATTGCAAAAGAAATCGATGTGTACAAAACTGTAGTCATTGACCGAACCAAAACAAACCAAAGACAAGTTTGACTAATAAATCAAACTGTCTTTTGAGAAATGGTTTACAAACTGACCGCCAACACGGATTAGATTCACGTACCAACCACCCCTGCAAGAAATAACAGCAGGCCTAACTACCCCTTTCGAGCAAAGAGAAAAATGTTCATAAATAGAAAACTCAACATTACTTTTAATAAGGAAACATATCTTGGATGGTATTTTGATGGCGAATGAGGCGGTAGCTGAGGCGCGTCGCCTGTATAAGGAAACGTTGCTCTTTAAAGTTGATTTCGAAAAGGCTTATGATTCAGTTGATTTAAATTATCTGGATACGATCATGCAAAAGATGAATTTTCCGACTCTTTGGCGAAAGTGGATGTCTGAATGTATTGGAACGGCTACTGCTTCGGTGTTGGTTAATGGGTGTCCTACATAAGAATTTCCTATGGAGAGATGACTTCGTTAAGGTGATCCTTTGTCTCCGTTTCTTTTTTTACTGGCGGCCGAAGGTTTTAATGTTCTCATGTTGCCGATTACAGAGGTGGGGTTGTTCCGTGGTTATTCTGTGGGTCAGGACACTGAACTTTGTCTTTCTCATCTCCAATTCGCTGACGACATACTGATCATTGGTGAAAAGAGTTGGTCCAATGTGCGTTCTATATGGGTTGTGTTGATGATTTTCGAACATGTGTTAGGCTTGAAGGTGAATTTTAATAAAAGTCTTCTGACAGGTGTTAATGTCTCAGATTCTTGGTTACATGAGGCCGCTTTGGTGTTGAATTGTCATGGTGGAAATTTTTCTTTTGTGTATTAGGGGTTGCCTAAATGAGGGGATCCTCAGAAGTTAGACTTTTGGAACCCGATGATTGTAACACCCCGTTTTCCCAACAATGTAAATAATACAAATAATCAGAGTTTCCAACGTAAAACGGGATATCACACTACATTTAAATTATAAATAGAGTAAAGTTACTATTTATCAAAACAACCCTGTCAAAAATTCATTTATATCGCAACGGAAAATTATTTCAAAATCAACAATCTTTGGCACTACGGCCTCAACATAAATAACTTAAAGGAAAATCTTAATCCAAAAAGGTTCAACAACATAGTTCATAAAACAATACGTAACAATGGAAAGCAAGCAAGAATCTCCATCCTGTTACGTATCAGAGCGACCCTAAGACGACACACGAGAGAGTCAACTCACATCAACAACTAAGCCTGGTTATCTGCACATTACCCACGTAGAGGCAACATTCAAACAGAAGGGGTGAGATTTCACATTCAATAATAATAAGCATATAATTCATCAACGGAATTTAACAACTTAAACAACAATAATTGACAACAATAATAGTTCACA
>Ga0315914_1006972_pt1 | contig 15817 bp, 12 predicted proteins | sample MpolenodulesMG_FD_203920 | JGI IMG/M metagenome (GOLD analysis project Ga0315914, IMG submission 203920) | Medicago polymorpha root nodule microbial communities from Los Angeles, California, United States - elongated nodules | ecosystem: Host-associated > Plants > Roots > Nodule | place: USA... | reverse complement strand
GTGGCACCTCACTTAGGGTGCCACGTCAGCGTAGACCGAGTCAATATCAGCCTTGGGGGCCAAAACTGCCACAGGTGCAAAACTTAGGGGGCTGTTTTGTAGTTTTTTTTCTTAGGGGGCCAAAATCGCAACTTTGAGAAAAAGTTAGGGGGTTAATTACTGCAATTAAGCCAAGATAATTTGTATACCGTTGAACAAAAGTAGACAGGGAGCTTTCTGCTTAGAATGTAGATAGCCCCAAAGATATTAACTGGGATTGGAACTTTGGTTATTAAGCTTATTTAAATTTGTTATGTAGCAAGAGTAATTGAGGAGGAGATGTTCGGGATCGACAACTTGTGTTGGATGTCTGTAAGTGCAACATCAGAAGCTTCAAGGCTTGCAGAATTTTTGATTCTGCGGACTGGAATGACTGCATTTGGGAAAGCATATTACAGAAACAATGGCGATCTTGTGCCTAATGTGCGTGTGTATGATTTGAGTCTAACAGCTTGTGTTTTTGAATACATACTATTTCCCATGACAGAAGTATTTTATGAGTATAAACAAGTCAGAACTCATGTTCAAATGTTTTGTACAGCTTGCAGTGAAGCTTGAAGCACTCCGAGATGAGTATCTGCGTTATGGTACACAGAAGTGTTCATCTGTGCTAAAAGAATACCGTTCAGCGGTTGAGACAATCACAGGTCTGGTTCCACTGTGATTTACATGGCAAATGAACAATTTCTTCTGGAAGTTTTTTAGATTAGTTCATGATAGTTAAGACATGTTTCTAGGAATTAAGTTTTAGTGTAGAATACTAGAATACGTTAACTGTTATCAATACTTTTTGTACAGTAACATTCCTACATGCGTACTTGTTATGCAGATATTTTGCTTGAAAAGGGGAAAATCAAAGCTGAGGAGATCTGGGACATTTATAAAAGTGCTCCTCGTGTAGCTCAGGTAGATCTCAAACTAAGTGGAGGATGTTGTCCTATTTTGTCAGTGTGCCTTTGACATTGTTATACATTTATTGGATTCATTATCAATATTTTTGTTTACATTATCAATATTTTTTTGCCTTTGACCCTTGGTTGAATAAATGGTTATTTGTTTACATTATCAATATTTTTTTGGACCCTTTTTAGCCTTCTGTGAGTCCACTTGATGAATATGGAGCACTGATTTATGCTGGACGGTGGGGAATCCACGGGATTAGTCTTCCTGGAAGGGTTACATTTGCACCGGGCAATGTTGGGTTTTCAACCTTTGGTGCACCACGCCCTACACAGGTTTTTTTTTACCAAAACCTTGTTTCATCAATTTGTCTTGCAATCGATCTATATTCATTTTTTTTCTTTAACTTCTTTTCACTGCAGGCGCAAATTGTTAATGATGAAACATGGAAACTAGTAGATGATGTCTGGGATAAAAAGGTTCAAGATATTAGAGATGAAGCTTTGAGGGAGATTGAAGAAGAGAAAGAAAAGCCACAACTTTTGATGGCAAGTCATTTCCTCTGAGGGGAACTTGTAGTTGACCTGCAGGTTTGTGTTCTAACTTCACTAGTTTTTGTTGTGCCTGTGGTGAGTAATGAAATGAGGCGATAACTGGAACATAAGTTATTTAACTTTCATTACCATGGACAGGAGGAGCTATCTACTGGGGAAAAGAATTACAAATCATATGTCCGTTATGTAACAGAAATAGCAACAATGCCTCCATTATGCGGAATGGATCAAAACTAGTTCCACTTACCCAGTTGGTTTCTCCTCTGATCTAATATTGTAAATTTGTATCCTGCTCTCTTAGTTGGTAAGCTGCTCTATCAGGATGTTTTCCTTCCCATACCCAGTTATTTATCAGCTGGAATCTCAACTTGGAGTCAATATTATCCCATTGAAACTTAATCTTCTCTCGAACAATCTAGCTAAAGGTGATTCAATTTTGTGAAAGAGGTATTCTTTTCTACAGATAGCGCACTGGGACTTCTAGTCTGAGCTGTTTAGTAAGTGAAATGCATTGCGTGCTAGTTACATCCCATATTTTGAGGGATATGTTGAGGCAATTGCAAATTTATCAATTGACTTCAAATGTATCTATGTTGTTGTAATTTTGTTAGTGTAATCTTTAATGAAAAATTGAAGTGTAAAGAATACATATTGTTAGACTTCTTTTCTTTACGTGCTTCATCACCAGCTCTGCACAACAATTAGTCTCTCATTCACTTCTTAAGTAATCCCATTCAACTGTTGGACTTCTCACGTGATCACATCTAAGCCCAGCTTAATCTTGCTTATTTTTTAGCAATACATAATACTCTCATTAATTCATCAATGCTTTTATGTTAAATTTGGTATAGAAATTATTGTACCTTGTACGAAACTGATGGGTTTGTCCTTGGTTCAGATTATGTTTTATCCTCTAGCGATATTGAAGCTACAAATACCATCACATCACTTGTTAATTATAATTTTTTTAATGTATTGTTAATTATAAGTTGATTACTGCTTTCAATGGTAATATTGCTAAATTGAAGAATTCAACTTTAGTAAATCAACACTCCAACGAAGTGGTTTGACTATTAAAGCTGAATCTGTTAGAGGTACCTGAGTTTGATACTTGCTGCAACAATCATTTACTAAGTTTTACTTGCCCTCGGTTGAATTTTGAATTATATGATCTCTTTTCCTAAAAATCATAGGGTGAAAAAATGGAGTAAATAACACTCCTGAATCCTGATATAGGAGATGCTGATTAAACTTAAGTACTACCTCAGTCTTGTTTTTAAGGTTAGGTTATACACACTTCAGAAAACAATTGAGTGCTCATGCTTTTCTTTTATTAAAGTATCTTCGTTAAGAGTCTATTCGATCACTATTATAAACAACTTTTCATATACATCGAATAACTAATGTATTTGATCTATATTATAATCAGATACACTAATTATTCAATATATTTGAAAAATGAAATTTTGTCTATAATAGCAACCGATATGAATTGACATACACTAAATAAATAAACAAAAATGTAATTAATGTTTCATTGACCTTCTAAAATGATAATTAATATGAAACAAATAAATACACCGATTTTTTTTTTGTCAAGTAGCCTAGTGACTAGAGAAATTCATCTTTTAAGATGAATAAGTAGGGTGTCCGGGGTTCGAACCCTGACCCCTACACATATTGTGCATTATCCCTTACCAAATGAGCTAAGCTCATGGGAACAAATACACCGATTATTATTATTATATGCAAAAGATCATTGACCAAATTCATCAATTATTCAACACATGAAAAAAAATTGTTTGTATTTTCAAATGTTGCGCTCAATATGAGAAGCAGTAAATCTTTTGCGTTGTGCAACTACAAAAATGGACCGAACATAAAAGCTGGGTAACTTTTGAAGCCTATAAGATCCAGAAGGGCCCAATAATGCTTCTCCTATTGCCTATGCACTATCCAAGTGTTGCTGTCTTTTCCCTATGCCAAAGCAATCATGTTCCAGAACATGATAGATATAGGATTCGAGGGTCAAGATTCTTGTTGGTTTATGACCCGTGACCTCTAAGACGTCTTTTATGCTAGTAGACAACCAAAGCCTTATGAGTAGACGACTTGCTACGTTCCAAATAAAGCCCTGAATCACTCAGAGAGTAATAAATCCAACAAGAAAAAACAACTCAATTTCTCATAATTCAGCGTAGTTCCCCAGTAAATCATATTGTTAAACATAATCTGAACTAAGGACAAACCAGAGCCAAAAATATGTCCTATTGACCTAGTAGTAGTAGTAGTAGAGATTCTTTCATGAACAGAGTTTATCACGTGAGGCTTGATCAAAACACTCTACTTTTCTCACATAGTAGTTAATAATAATATACTACAAGAATTTAGGTCCCATCATAAGCTTATACACTAAGGCACAATGTTTAATACTTATTCATGTGTCACGACACGATAAGGCAGGCCTAAATAAGATATAAAGAATCAACTTTATTATGGTTCAAGTGGAACTAGAGTAAGATCCTTAAACAAAATTTGGATTCAAATCTTATTGATAAAAAGAAATATGGTTTTTTTTAATTAAAAAAAAAGGTTGAAAGGCGGGATCACTAAAGGTGGTCAACCAAAGCTAATTCCCTGATAGGATAAATCATCAAAGTTGGTGGATACTTCTTGTCAAATATCAATAACATATTATAAAAAAACATAAAGATCAGAAGAAGAAAAGGAAAGGAATCGTATAACTCTGCTTTTTGACTTTATTGCCTCAATTTTCTATACATTTTGAACTTTCCCCTAATAAATCTCTTGAGAAAATTCATCTCCATAATGGCTTCTAAGATCCACTTCTCACTAGTTCTCATCCTCTTCCTAGCACACTATGCATTTGTGAATGGAGATGCCACTTTGATCAAAAGCACTTGCAAGAACACCAAATACTACAATCTATGTTTCTCTTCTCTCAAATCCAATCCTAGCAGTCCAAACGCAGACACAAAGGGCCTAGCTGTGATCATGGTTGGGATTGGAATGACCAATGCTACTTCCACTTCTTCATATTTGTCTTCTAAATTTCTTACTCCAACCAACAACACTACCTTGAAAAGGGTCCTCAAAGAGTGTGCAGATAAGTACAACTATGCTGGTGATTCTCTCCAAGCTTCAGTGCAAGATTTGGCTAATGAAGAATATGATTATGCTTACATACACATCACTGCAGCCAGAGATTACCCAAATGCTTGTCACAATGCATTCAAAAGGGTTCCTGATTTGGTTTACCCTCCTGAGCTTGCTACTAGAGAAAATGGTTTGAAACATATATGTGATGTAGCTATGGGGATCATTGATAATCTCATCAATATGTAGGTGCATGCATTTTCTTATTACTTTTCACTCAATGCAAAAACCATATTCTATTTTGTATTTTTTTCTACTATGTATTTATTTTTATGTTCTGAGTGTAATTAATAATAAATGGGGATATACATACTCCTGTTTTATCAATTCTTGCCAATCTAATTTTATTAATATTGTTGTTGCGGGGGGTGCTAAAGTAGTTTATATCTCAACGATTTATAATGATGTTTTTGTACTTCTAATTTTTTACTTAAAAGTAAAAACAGTCTTGACAAATTATATAGGAAATCAATAACTTCATACCTTTAAAATTTTACATTACCCTCACATTCTAATTTACACCTTTTTACAGGGGGTGAAAATGGATTTGAGAGGTGTACAAATTAGAGTCCAGCTCTTTACCCAAATGGTTTTGCTCATTCTCAAGTGAAATGACCAAAATACCTCTACGCATGTTAATTAACTCACGTCAGTTATAATTTTAGCGTGACTTAACTCACGCTAGTTCTAGATATTCAAAAAGCTATGAAATTATTTTGCATGTCAGCTTAATCTTTACTGTTATAACTGATAATGATGGATGTTTTCATCCATGTGCACATGGAGTGTTACAAATGACATAATAACAATTAATTAACAATGACCTCTTTCATCTTTGGTGGATCCCACCGCCTCAAATTTCAATTCATATCATGGGGTATTTAAAATGGAAATGAAATGTGTAAGTGCCATCATGGGTGAGTTAACACATGTGTTATTGCTACTTACTACTTGCTCTGCTTTGTCTTTCATAGCTTTTGAAATGCTTAAAACCAGCATGAGTTAAGTCACACAAATTTAACACTAGTGTGACTTAACTTAACTCACGCAAGGGCATTTTAGTCATTTCATTTAGAAATGAGCGAAAACATTTGGGTAAAGAGCAGTACTCTACAAGTTATGAAGTTTGAGGGCAGGTTAATTTCATTGTGTTTAGCATTGCACTGCCCCACTTAGTGCAGGAAAAAAAGTAGAAAAGAATCGTGCTAATAATTTATCTCCCACTAATGAAAAGTGTGAATTATTTGGTGATCATTGATGAGTATGCATATAGGTCGTAGTTAGGTAAAGAAAATAAAAGATCAATGATTGTTTCAAATTACTATAGTATGATTAGACTTTATTAGAGATATAGTAGTATGATTACATAGACTAGCGCATAGGCTCATTCACTAGTGTTAGCCAAACATGTCCTAAGACATGTAACTAACTTTACATGATCCTATTGTAACCAACATTCATAATTTACACTTACAGTTTTCACTCTCATCCCCACCAATGCTCTCTACAACTCTTACTTCATTTCTCATTTTCTAATATGTTATCACGAGTCTGTGATTCATAACCATGACTTCAGTTTCTGAAATCGCAACTGAATCAATGCAAAACTCATGGACACCGGATCTTACTTCGTTGAAGAACATCTTCAAGAATTTTGCGGAGCACATTTCTATCAAAAGATGAAAACAACTTTCTTTTTTTAGTGGGAGTAACAAATCGAAGGAATTATCATAACCCACAAGCTACATTGGCACCTTGAGAATCCTTCAATTCCTCCATGCTACAATACAGCTGTTGATAATGATGCTGATCGCCAAAGTCTAACATATGTTGAGTGGGAGCAACAAGATTCACTCATTTCACATTGATTTTTTTCGATGTTATTTGATTCCATTCTTCCTTGTGTTGTTCAATGCGTTCAAGCTCATGAAGTTTGGACTACAATCGATGCTTTCTTCGAAATGCAAATAAGTGTGAAATCGCTTCAATTGATATTTGAATCATGAAGACCATCACCAAAGGCGACAACTTAATTGCAGCATTTTTTGCTCGAATTCAACAAATCGTTGATATTCTTGAGTTAATTAGTGATCTGTTTCGCCATGTGATCGACTAGAGTCAATTCGCGATGGACTGCTGAGGATTACAATGCATTTGGCAATGTTATTCAATATCGTAATGATGGAGGACCTTGCTCTATTCATGTTGAGAAGCTAGCCATGCTTCTTTCGCAAGAGTCACACGTTAATCATGTCAAGAAATCCACGCTTAGTGAACCGTTACCGGTCAATGTGGCTCAGGCATCGTTTGAAGTGAGGTCTCAAGCTTCCTCAAACTCTCCTAATAAGAATGTGCAATTCTATGTCTATCATGGTGCTTGTGGTGGTTCAAATCGCGGTTGTGGTGGTGGTTCAAATCGCGGTTGTGGAGGTCACTCTGATGGATGTTCTAGGTTGAGTGCCAAATTTGCCATGAGTTTGGTCGTGAAGCGAGTATAGATTTTTTTTTTTGACCCTAGTGCAAAAAAAAAAATTCATGTCTGACCCCTATGAATATTATTTACAGAAATGACCTACTTACCGCCATTGTGCATGACAGTAATGAGGGTTCGTTTGGTACGCATGATAGGATAAACATAGGATATGATAAGAAGTTGGATAAGGATATGATATGATAGTGATATGATAGTCACATATGATATCGTGTGTTTGGAGCACACATGATAAACAACATAATAGCATTATTTTATCATATCTCTGGGTTTGGTGGACCACTTGGCAACGATATGATAAAATATATTAATAAATGACAATTTTTTTTTTAAGAAATAAATGACAAAATTATCATGTAAACAAATACATAGATTTTTTATAATCCGAGGAAAGAAATCAATGAAATTAGGAAAAGGAGAAAAAAAGGTGAAACAATTAGGAAAATAAAGGCAGGAAAAATGCCATTATTGAAGCACAAAACTATCTAAATGAAATAAATTGAATCAATTAAAAGATGAAGAAAAAAAAAGAATTCAAAATCATTTGAAATTATATTTTCAAATGACAATATTATAATTACAGTTGTATAATAAGTGATCGAGAACAACACGAAGCACAAAAATTAGAAAAAGATTAGGTGAAAAATTGAGACAATAAATTAATCATTTGAAAAGCTGAAGAAGAGGACGAGACGCAGGAAGAAAAAAAGTGGAATAGAATTGTTTAAGAAATTGAAGATTAGCATTAATTGAAAAGTGCAGATGGTGAGAGTCGAAGAGCATCCATGCGAAATAGAAAACATGCAGGTGTGTTTTATACTATCAGCTTACTAACCCAGTTTAAACTAAGGATAAAAATAACAAAGAGTGAGTAGGATAGGATAAGTAATTGGTTTATTTTATTCTTTTCTATTGGTACATCAAATAAGATATTCAAGTAAGATATGATAATTTTATCATATCCTGTCTCTTATCATGTGCACCAAACGGCTCCTAAGTTATTACAATATATTTTCAAAGGACAAAGTGAATGAATTCGCAGCGGGTTAATCGCAAGCTAGCTCGACCAAAAACATGCACAACATGATCCGCACGGAAGAATCCAATAATGTTTTATTTAAATGTTGTTGCATAAAGGCAGCATTTATAAAATGAGTATATAGGAGAATGTCGAGCTTGCGTGATTTTGATGATGAGTGAATTTCAGTATATATGCAGTTTAAATATAAGTCATGTACATTGAAAACTTAATTCAACAATGCTATTCATTGATCTTGCTCGTTAGAGCGTACTACAGTGGGTGCACCAAACAGAATCATGGAATGAATTACTTCAAGTAATTCAACTAAGCTGTTTTTTAAAGAACTAAGCTGTTATTTATCGGAAACATGAGTACGAAATGATGGTTTGACTTAGAGCATCAATAGGGAATCTTTTACCTAATAGAAACTTCATCCTATTAAAGACCTTCATTAGAGAAAAAAAAAACATGAGTATTTACTAGTTACCAACAACTATACAAATAGGGATGACCCCACATCTAGGGGTGAAAAAAAAACCAAAACACTGAACTGAACTGCTGATCTGAACTAAACCAAAAAAAATATGAACCATTACTAACAGTTTTGAAACTGAAGGTTCAAAATAGTTCAGTTCGATTCGAAATAGTTCGGTTCTGTTTGAAACAGTTTAGTTCGGTAATTAAAATTCGATTTAGTTTGTTTTTTTCATATTTTTTCAAAGGTATCAATAATAACAGTTCAGAATCGATTTGGAACAGTTCAGTTCAGTTCGAAATGCAAATCGTTCAGTTCAATTATTTTAAATTTAGCAAACAATTCAGTTTTGTTCAGTCCAGTTTTCATCCTGAACTGAACTATGCCCACCCCTACCCACATATACCACTATGAGTGCAAGGCCATCACTACTTTTAGGTTTTCTCGCGATGATGAATGTTGTCTCGAGAAGATGAATATTTGTCTGTTGCCCTAGTTTCAGAACTCTGGCGGTTATGCTAGTGGTTTTGGAAGAAAAACCCCATCTGGGTAGGTTCAGTTTCAAATCTTTAGTTGGTAGTTGTATTTCTTGTCTTTGATTTTTGGTTCTCTCCAGAACTACAACTAAGGTGTTTGGTTTATTGCCACCACATTTGTGGTTTTGTGTCTGTTAATATTCGATGGTGTTCTTTCATGTGTCGTCTTTGAACTATTTATGGTGCTCAGATTTGTCGATCCCTTGCTTTGGATATGCGATTGGTTATGGGTTCGTTTATGTATCAAGACCTTGTCACTACTGTGATTCTTAGTTATGGTTTTGTTTGGCTCGAAAGCGCCTATACTTTTTGTTATGATTCGTCGTAGGGGGTTGTTGGAACGTAAATCTGACTATGTTGGTGGTCGACTCATTCACATTTTCAAGATGTGAAGGTTCACACAACATATTTTTCTACTTTATGGTTTCACACCCATATGCGAGATCGCTAGGTAATGCATATGGTATGTGTGCATTTGCTTCGGTTTCTTCTAGACAACTTTTATTGTATATATTTAGACTTTTTGTATACTCATTTGGGTTGATGATGTGGTTTGACTAAATTAGGTTTAAGTCCACCCATATTTTGTATTCTCTATTATTTTCATTTAATATAAATCAGATATTGCATGCATAGAGTTTCCGATCTCCACCTCATTTGCTTAAAAAAATCATAAACTAAATTGAAATGTTAATTTCCACTCAAAACTATTATTTTATCTATAACGAAATGAAATAAAATAAATTACATACAATTAAACATGTTCATTTTTTATTTTATTTGGATATATATTTTAAAACAATGCCAACTTAAAATTATATTTTAGTGTGTATTTTAATCAATCTTTTCGGATGCCTTTGCACCTAGTGATGGAAATACGCTAGACCGACCTACAAAGACCTAAGACCTAGCCTATGAATGGTCAGGCCATAATTTTTTCTTAAATAGAGAACGCTTAGACTTTCTTATAAGCCTATTTATCTAAAAAGGTTAGGCTATGTGCAATAAAAAAAGTCTCTTTGACCTATTAAACTGGCTTACTTAAGTAAATATGAAAAATATTGTTTATTACTATTATTTATACTATATTTTGTACTTTGAATTAAATTATAAATTTGTTAACATTTTCAGTAATTTAAGCACATGAGCTTTTCGTATATTTAAATGTATTATTATAAACTAGAGTTGAAATATGATACAATATATAGTCAAATTCTCTAAAAAATTCATGTTAAATATCAAAAGCGAGTTTAATCGTATGGATTTATTAGTTTGCTAGTCTATTTTAACTTAGATCGCGTTACTTATTTAAATTTGTTTATATGAAATATTTTTTTAACCAGACTAACAGATCGTATCAGACTTTCAAATGATCACACTCACATCCAAAAGATAAGCCTACGACAGGCCGTGGACCACACTTAGACCTTAAAGTTTAGACTTTGAAAATTCTGGCTCGATCTAGCCTATTTTCACCCATATTTGTACCTCATTAAATTTTTATTTTTATTTTAGTTTGAGTTTCGATATCAAAAATTAATTATAAAAATAGAAGTATTGTGTTGAGAAAAAAAATTAAAAGTACATATCAATTATACAAATACTCGCAAAATATTTTAAAAAATAATAATAATTAGGATATCATCTATTTTTTCTCATCTTCTTAAATCAAAATATTTAAAAGATTGACTTCTTTTAACAAATATTTTTTCATACGCATCACTTAATAATCGAACTATGAATCAAAAGGTTAACTAGCATTTATGTTAGGCAATATTGATATCTACTTTTTCTCATTTTCTATTGTTGTTACCCAAGATATAAATCCCACGTGCTCATCAGTTTGTATCCTTTGACGTAACATTTTATATTCTTCTTCCTTAACCAACTTTAGGTCTTCCTTTTAGGTAAACCTGGCTATGATACTGTTAGAAAACCTCTTTCAATATAATCCATTATCCATGCATAAAAGAGGAAACACTTCCGATATCAAAGCTATGTTTGATAAAATTAGGATATAAGTTAGGTGATAACTTTAAAGTTAGCTTTTGTAAAAAAAAAAACTTAAAAGTTATCTTACAACTGAAAAAACTAATTTATACTAGTTGTTAACGGATAATCAGTGAGCTAGAAAGCAAGTTAATATATATTTGATAATGTTGTAAATATAAAATTATAAAATAACATAAAAGTAAATAATAAATTAATTTTAGAAACAAAATAAAAAAATCTGTCAAAAAAACCAACAAAAAGTTGAATGAGTCTTCCAAACTCATTAGTTCAGAATCCATGCCCTCATTAGTGTTAGGCCAGAATCCATACCCTCAATTGGGTTGGGATAAATACTTGACGCAAATGAAATAATAGACACTTTTTATATATCAACACGATAATTAAGAGTCGATACGAAGAAGTCTTATTTTTGGTAACTACCGTACAAAGAAGTTGGTTATGCCCCTTAACGTGCATTTTTTTATTTGAGTTAGTGGGTAGTTACTTAATTTTACAAACAAAAAGGAGAAAAAATCGTTAAAGGGTCTTTAAATGGAATTGAGTTAGCAAATGAAAGTAGAAATGGATTAGGAGAATAGTTATTAACGTACACACATCCTTCATGTCTATTCTACGAAAATATATTCCTACTATTTAGCATTGTTTCTCATAATGGAAAATTAACTTTTTTTGTTTGTTAATATAATGGAAAATTAACTAACACACGCAAAGGGCACTTCCGGAAAATCAGGTTTATATCTAACTCCAAAATTTCGGCGCGACTTTTCCTTAACTTTCAAACATTTTTTGTTCTAAAATTCAATCATTTTGTATAACTAATAATTCAATTTCTTGTTCTAAATTCTAATTGAGAAAACACATGAAGAAACTAACATAAACTGTGCATTACGTAATTAACCAAAATTAATCCAAATTCTTAAGCTATAAATACCCTCACAACCGTTACAACTCCCACCCCACTACCTTCTTCACCACTTCTACCACTCCATAATCTTTCAACTTCTTAATTCCTCTAACACATTATTTATACAACTCTCCCAAATTCATCATTACAACATTTCACCAAAATGTCAAAACAAAACAATCCTCTTCCTTTTGTCTTAATCATAATTACATTATCTTGTTACTTAAATTCCTCAACGGTGAAAGCGGCGTCATCGACATACAATGTAATCAACTATGGAGCCAAACCAGATGGTAAAACTGATTCTACAAAGGCATTTCTAAATGTATGGTCTAAGGCATGTTCCTCGCCGTATCCGGCGGCAATTTACGTGCCACAAGGGAAATTCTTACTTGGAACTGCAACATTTAGTGGAAAATGTATCAATAAAGCTATTTCCATTACCATTGATGGCACTTTGGTGGCTTCATCTAATTACCGTGTAACGGGTAAAAATGGTAATTGGTTGAAATTTCAGCATGTTGACGGGGTTTCGATCCGCGGCGGTGTGCTTGATGGACAAGGTACTGCCTTGTGGGATTGTAAAAATTCGGACAAAAGTAATTGCCCAACTGGAGCCACGGTAATGTCTAATTATCTCATGCATTGGCATTGTATATGATTATTATTTTCCACCTTGTTTTATTAATCTTTAATTTGAACAAGTTGGAGTTAAGTTAACTCAGGTGATCAGTTATATTTTTGAGTTTATTTATTTAGTGGGAGTAGGCAATGATATAATGGAACGGTTAATACTTAATATGCAACTTCTTGGTCTAGTTGCGGTATATTGAAGTTGAACCATGGGAGTTAGTAATAATACATAAAAATAATATGTCAATAATTGGTTATATGATTCTTTCCGGTTTGTTTATAAATTATATTGCACCTTCAATATTACACAAACCAATCCGAATTGATCAGACATAAGAATCAGAAAAGGTAAAATAAAAATGTTGCATATAAATATGTGGAATAGAATGATATACTAGTGTAGGATAATGCAATAGCTTGTAAAGTCATCAAGAAATTATAATCACGTTCTATTGAAATTATTGGTGTAAAAGAAGTCAATTTTACTAACATAACCAAGTTGCTTTTTGCTTTGTACAAAAGATAGTAATTATTTGATGATTTTATTTTATAAAAGAAAAGAGGTGTTGATAGTGTTTTTTTTTTGGTTTTCAGACGCTGGAATTCAGTAGCTCAAAAAACATTATGATTAGTGGTTTGACATCAATGAATAGTCAAATGTTTCACATAGCGTTCAATGGATGCCAAAATGTAAAAACGCAAGGTGTAAATATCATGGCAGCCGGAAACAGCCCAAACACCGACGGCATCCACGTCCAAATGTCCTCCCACGTCACCATCGTCAACTCCAAAATTCGAACCGGTGATGATTGTATATCAATTGGTCCTGGTACCAGTAATTTGTGGATTGAAAACATTGCATGTGGACCGGGACATGGAATAAGGTTCTTTTTTATTACTATTTTTGTTTCTTTTTAATTGTCCTTTTAAGAAAGTATTAACTTATTTAAAAATTGTTTTGTTTACTTTTATCATATTATAGTGAGAATAATAATGGTTTGTTGAATATTTGTTGCAGTATTGGAAGCTTGGGATGGAAGTTAAACGAACCAGGAGTACAAAATGTGACAGTTAAAACGGTTACGTTCACGGGGACTCAAAATGGTGTTAGAATTAAGTCTTGGGGTAGACCTAGCAATGGATTTGTAAGGAACATATTTTTCCAAGATGCAATCATGGTTAATGTCCAAAACCCAATTGTAATTGACCAGAATTATTGCCCAAACAACCAAGGCTGCCCCGGTCAGGTAATTGGTTTCATAACATCTTATTGCACTCCTTGAAGAAAATTATTAATAAAATTAATTTAAAATCTCTAGGGTAACATTTACTTCTCCCGTCTCAAAAGTCAAACAAAGTTGTTGTATCTGATTCAAATTTTAACCGATTACATCAATTTCGTTTGACTTTTTTTTACTTATATTTAAGACAGAAATAGTACAATTTCTAGCAATGGAATTGAGCTGATTATATGTTTTTGTTGTTAAAATTATTAAATCAGGCCTCTGGAATTAAAGTGAGTGGTGTAACATACCAAAACATTCATGGAACATCTGCAACACAAGTAGCTGTGAAATTCGATTGTAGTTCAAAATATCCATGCAGTGGAATAAAGATGAAGGATGTAAAGCTCACTTACAAAAATCAAGTAGCTGAAGCATCATGTAACCATGCTGGTGGAGCTGCCTTGGGTTCAGTTCAACCAGAGAGTTGCTTATAGACACCAAAAATATTATTAAGCAAGGATTATGAATGGGAGCTATGTCTTTGTCTTGATATAATATAGATAATTAATTAATTCATACAATGTATCACTAGTAATAACACTATGTTGTAGTTTAAGAAGTTGCTTAGTTTGGTTCATTGCTTGATTTGAGGTGTTTGTGGCCCATTTAGCCACAGTAGAACCTGGCCTTGCAATTGTTATTGTATTGACTATAGAAAGTTCAATTTTCTATTGCACGATTGTATTTCCACCATTCAAATTGTATGCGTATATTTGTAACAGATATTAATGGTATATGAATTACGGTATATTGGAATTTTTATATATATTCTTCTGGTTTGTTCCATTTTAGTGATTGGGTACTTGATATCAATTTCATACATGTATACATACACTTATATTGGTTGTTCTTGTTACTACATCTTTTTTTTTTTTTTTGGGGTGAATACTTGTTCGAATTTCCATTTGATTGATTTTCATGTTGGACTTTTGGTTGTTTTCTCTTTTGAGATTTCTTATCACATGTCCTTCTCGCGTGCCTTCTGATTTGAGCATTTTACTTCGATCGGATTTTATAGTCTGAAGTGTATTTGATATATTTTAACCTAGTTTTGTTTGGATTCAACTAAATTTATTAAAATGACATAATTGTAAATGATATTATTTAAAATTGACAACAAAATTTAATAATTCATCATATATTATTAATTAAACATGATTTCATAAAACATTTGCATTAACATAACACCATAGTGCAAGAAGATAGAGGGAGAAGGAGGAGGAAGACTTGTCATCCCTCCCGCGCATCCTCCACAAAATTTGGAAACACGAGATGATGGACTTCAACCCATTAGGGGTACCCTCACGAATGAATGTAGGACAAATATTGGAATGTTCCCTCGGATTAGCTGGGAGTATGCTAAATAGACATTATCGAATAGCATCTTTTGATGAGAGATATGAACAGGAGGCTTCCAGAAAACTTGTGTTTTCTGAATTATATGAAGCCAGTAAACAAACATCGAATACATGGATCTTTGAACCCAAGTATCCGGAAAAGAGCGGAATATTTGATGGAAGAACAGGGAATCCTTTAGAACAGACTGTTATAATAGGAAAGTCTTATATCTTGAAATTAATTCATCAAGTTGATGGTAAAATACATGGACGTTCCAGTGGACATTATGCACTTGTTACACAACAACCCCTTAAAGGAAGGGCAAAACAAGGAGGACAACGGGTAGGCGAAATGGAGGTTTGGGCGCTCGAGGGGTTCGGTGTTGCTCATATTTTACAAGAGATGCTGACTTATAAATCTGATCATATTAAAGCTCGTCAAGAAGTACTC
>Ga0315914_1006970_pt1 | contig 15819 bp, 4 predicted proteins | sample MpolenodulesMG_FD_203920 | JGI IMG/M metagenome (GOLD analysis project Ga0315914, IMG submission 203920) | Medicago polymorpha root nodule microbial communities from Los Angeles, California, United States - elongated nodules | ecosystem: Host-associated > Plants > Roots > Nodule | place: USA... | reverse complement strand
CAGCAGGAGCTTACCAAGGCTTTGGGAATCATGCTCCAAAGATGGAATGTTAAAGATTTGCAAGATGAATAAATAAATATAAACATCAAGAGATGTGCAGCACAATGTATCCTTATAGTTTGGAGTTCATAACAAGCAAGACAGGACAAGTGCAACTTGAACCATTGTATAATTAAGATCAATAGGTGATATAAAAATAAACCGCAGGTCCATCATTAACTATAGCTTCAGACCTCATTTTTTTCATTACTATGATCTCAGCTAGCTGCTTGGGATTTATTCCCCCATTCTCTAACTGTATGTGCAATGTGTTTCATTATTCACAAATAACAAGCTGACAGCAGGAGCTTACCAAGGCTTTGGGAATCATGCTCCTTCATCCAATTAAGAAAAAATATATATAAATTTTCAAGTTTGGGGGCATTTTGCATATAAGTACAAAACTTCAGGGGAGGTATTTGCAAAACATCATGTTGATTAACAGAAAAATTTGACAGAGGGGGTAAATTGATTAACGTTGTGCAATTTCAGGGGGGTAATTGAAGTTTTGTTAATTTCAGAGGGGTAATTGACGAAACTTACAATTTCAGGGGGGTAATTGCCTATTTACTCTTTTTGGATATTTCGAATCACAACTTGAAGGAGTACTCATATTAAGCATGTGTTTGTTTCCTCGTCAACGACCCCCTAGATACACGATTTTTATAAGCGTAAAATTCTAGCTTCTTGCTATCATGGCAAAATAGCCACTAGACACAATGTTGCGCAAAAAGAATCTAATCCAAACACATACTTAGTGTTCAATAAGTTTGGAATAAGATTACGTCAATGGATAAAAAAATCAAAGAAAAAAATTGAATTTATTAGTGTAAAACTAAGGTTTCCATTTTTAATATTTTTAAACCTATAACAAAATAACTTACTATCTGAATCAAATTACATAAATTTAAATCAAAAATTTATATATTTTTTTAATGAAACTAGCTAAACCAATTTGATTTTTAATAATTATAGTGAATGCTTTTCATGAGTACAAAATTGTAGTATAAAAAATATTCAACTTTTTGATAAATCATCTTTGATCCACCAACATTACATTGTTAAAGAGTAGACCTGAGAATTCAGATTCTTTAAACAATGTATCGAAGTCCAGTCTCACAAATGTAAAATCTATGGATAAAAGAGGAGATTTCACAAATAATGATCAACTAGATTTTCGATGGAGATTAGTCATCAATAAAACCTATATATGATTACTTTGTAGTAAATCACACGGGTAACAGAAAACCATATTTTGTTCAAGTGTGAATTGTAGAGAACAAACAAAAGTTTAGTATATATTGCCAACTGAGTCAATTTATTGAGGTATTTTATGGCCAACGTGAGATAATTCACACCAAACACAAAATGTCAAAAGTGGATATAATACCATTTTGATAGTGGTCTTACAAACTAATAGCCATAAAAAGATTGCTTTAAAAAAAAGTATTGATCAATGATGTGACTGAGTGTTTAAATCTACAAGAAATTGCACATATGGAATCCACTATCAGAAGGAAAGAAACTAGTGCGATGTTTCGTTGCGTATTCAAGTTAAGGAAATCAAAAATTGACTCGTATGAACAATCTTTACAAATACTGATGTTTGTTAATTATGCATGTGCTGAAAATTAGGCCTTGTCTTGTCCCATGGCCTTCACATTTTTTTCTAGTCAAGAAAGTTGATCTTGGAGATTGTTTTTGTTTGCAAGATACTCCCTCTGGTGTCGACTAGTTCATTGAATAAGGGTTGTGGAGCCAAAAAAAAAAAACGCGCGTAAACCACTGAAATAAACCATGCTATATAAGCATAAACTTAAAGTTGTAATAAACATTAATCACGAATTTTATGTGATGGAGTTTGACTAAAAAGCTCGGATGAATACTTAAAAATAAATAAATTACATATTTTACTATTTTTGAAGGAATTACATATTTTACTATTCTTAATTAGGGAAATTTTAAGTTGACATGACAATATAAAGAAAGTTTGAAACCCCAACGGATTAGAAGATTTGTAAACCTCCGCTAACCAGCAAAGTATAAGCATGATAAGAATCATGTATGTCACCGTAAAAAACTACAACCGTTGAAAAATTCTTTAAAATCTCAAAAAAAGGACCTAAGATTTCTAATTTTTTGATTTTTTCCAGTGGGCCACTCCACCACTCCGCGGGAATTTGGATTTGTTGAAAACTAAAATCGTCATGAAATTATTTAAAATCTCGCAAAATGGACCTATGATTGTTAATTTTTAATTTTTTTCGGGCAGCCTACCCTAACTCATGAAGGGCTATGCCACTGTTGAATAACTGATGTATTTGCTTTCTTAAGAAAAATCGATGTTGGGGGAGTATACACCACAAATTCAAAGCCGCTAGTAACAAAAAGGATAAACAAACAAACAAACTCACAACATCCATAATAATAATAATGATACATAAGTATATAAGCCCACAAAGATGACTATATTAAGTGTCTGAAATACTCATATCTGGATATATAATTTTGCGAAGTCAAAGTCATTGATTTGATCTGCACTAGATCAAAGTTCATCTTTCAACTTGAATCAAATAAACATCACACTAAGACGTGATATAAAAAAAAAAAAAAACATCACACAGACAAGAAATCAAAACAAACAACGATATATTAAAACAGCAAAATCACAAAGACATTCTGGAAAAGATAAAAAAAGGACTAAAAATATGTAGACATTTATCTAAAAGAGAAAGAAGAAAAAACAATTTGGACGAGATGAAAAGAGAAAATTTTTTTCAATGGATGTTTGTATAGAGTTCCTATAAAATAATATAATTAGAGTTAAATGGACCATATTATGTAATATAAATATATTATTATTTTCTAAAAATGTAACAAAAGAAGAGTCCAAAAAAGGCAAAAACTTAAGGATGAATCAAAACGAGGAAACCCTAAGTAGGAAGGAGAGGGCAAAGGAATGGTCACCCTTTGGAACCTTGGCTGTGGTAAAGGGTCGTGTATTAGCAGGACCTGTCAATTCCTTACGGCCCCCACAATTTGAAAAACGCTTGTATAGGACGCAACACAATATTTTACTCCAATCTTAAACCCCACCTTATTCCTCTACTTACTGGAAGGGTAATTAAGTTCTATACTCACTCACTTATGGTAGATATTATTCCATTTTCCATCTGTGGAATATGGAGTTGGTCAGAGAGTTTTTAAGTTTTTGGTAAATTTGGTGACTAAGATTACGATGTCTAACTGTTCTCTTCTGCTTATTGCTCCTCTCTCTCTCTTTCACTCTCACTGACAGATCTTAAGCCACCAACTAATCTCTTCCCTCATTTATTACTTACTAGTATCACACACAAACACATACTCTCTCTATATCCTATCAGATCCTATAGTTGAGTTTTTCTCTCTATATAAACACCATTAAACCTTCTTCTTTCTCACTTATCTCTACTTTCTTCTCAACCCTTCTTTCAGTTCTAATATTGAAGATTTTTTCTGTTAGCTTTACTCAATAATTTTTTTTCTCAGATTTCTTCTTATCTTTTTAAATATTTTTTTATTTATTTTTTTGCTTTTTTCTTATACTAGCGATAGTACTTCAATGGTCTTTATTTTTTTGTATACACGAGATATATAGAGTTATTGGTCAATAATACTACTTAGTGGGTTCACTACTAAGTATTATTGTTCTTTCTTTGTCTACCCACCACCTATGCTTTACTTTTGCCTCACTAGATTTGATTAGATAAGATTTAGGGTTAGGGTTAGGGCTATTTTTATACGTTTTGTTCTTCTCTTTATCTACTTCCACTCTTTTTTTTTGTTTTCTTATACTTGCTCTCTTGTATGATATCATGGTCACACAGATCTAAAGTGAAGAAAACAGTCAGTGTTTGCTAGTGGAGCATCATCAAGATTCACAAGCTTTAAAGGGCTTCAAGTTAATTAGCCCTTCTCCATGTTATGAGAATCTTGATGATGCTGCAGCAGCAATTGATGGCTAATATTACCAAGGTTCACTTCAGCTTTCAGAATCTTATAACTGTGCTATACCACCACTACCAGCTTGGAGTTATTAAAAGAGGTGAATGAACTCACTATTTATGTTGTTTTGTTAATTACTATGGTTAGATCTTGATCCAGTTATTAAGCCACTTTTTAATTCTGCGTATGTAGTAGCTAATAATATTTTCATGCTTGTGGAAGAAAAAAATTTAATCAATGAAGTGAAGCTGAACTATTTTGTTTTTAGAGATAGAAAAGAATTTTTAATGCATTAACAATGATGCCGTTGACCTATCTGGTAATGTGCTGTAATCCTCTATAGTGTCATTTTGAGGTTTAATAATGGAGCTGAGTGCTTTCTGCCATTTGTAGTACTGAAAACCCCCTTCCCACCTGCAAAGCTCAGAAGGTATGTCTGTACTATGATGCAACTTTGTCTGCACCATAGATCATTGTGAATAAATGAGTAAGTGCTTTGTGGTAAAATTATTTATCTTTTCTCCTATTTAGTTATCTAATTTATTTACATTTTATTTTTATTCTTGTGGAAAAGAATAGCCTATATCTCTCTTTTCAGTTTGAGAGCATGACCAGTTTATTACTTTTATAAATGTGTATGTTGCACTTTCGGTAGTTCTGAAATTTTGTCAAAGAATAATGCACATTAGTGTTGTTTTATTCTTCAGCATATATCAAGTTATATTTTATCTTGATGGTGCTGTGTTTTTGTTTCTTCCTAGATAAAGTAGTGTACATCAGCTCTATTTCTGGAATGGCGATCTTTTTCTATGAATTTAAGAATTAATACTACTTGGTAAAAATAAAAATAATACTACATATATTTTTACTTTGATTTTAGAACTAGATTTTATGTAATATGTTCCTAAAAAATTGAACATATATATACCAGGGAACTTCTGCAGTTTGGCCACTGTTAAGTTGTAATTTGATTTAACAATATAGACTTATTTCATAGTTTCAAAACTAGTATTTAACGTCTCTTTGATTACTAGTTACTTTCTAATGCAGCATGGCTCTTTATTCAAGCAGAATTGGAAGATGAGTTTGAAATCTCACATAACTTTCATATTAAAATGTTTCTTGTGTTTGTATGAAAAGAATATTAGACATAGTTAACAATGAATAAACACATTATGATTCACTTAGTTGTGTTTCCAATGTGTACGAATGCAACACATGGTAGTTTTTTTATGGGTTTCTTTGGTTAGCTGAAAAATATAATAGTTTTCTTGTCTCAAAAGTTTGTTAATTAGCATCAAATTTTACATTTTCCATGTAACTATATATTTCAAACGCACCAATATTTTAATGATTCATTAGTGAAAGTCACCAATAGTAGTTCACTCATTATTGTTACATTTGAATTATGAAAGACAAAGGAAAAGTTCATTTAATACATACTCTATTTTCACTAAAGATTGAATAGTACACATTTTCATTATATATGCTACAGTGTCGACCCCATAATCGAATAAATGATGTTGGAGTCGTACCATGCATATATGCTGCTAAAGGTACGTTTGAGTTCTCTTTAGCATCTTTGCTCATGGTCTTGTTGTTGCTTTCTTCTTGTTGTTTTCTTTTATGATAGGAAGAATGAATATATTAAGCATTAACCATTGAAAACACATTAAGCAAATGAAGCGCTAATGATTAACTTATTTGAGCTTTGTCCACCGGGGAAAAAATAAATTATCAGCAAAGTATCCTTGAAGATCTTGATAGTTTCTTCATGTGAGCATGTGAAAGCAAGATTTTTTTAAGGTTATTTTTTGGGTTTGGGGAGTCATTGGTGACTTTGAGTTGTGTTTGTTTTATTGGTGCTATTTTGTACTTGTACTTTTATTTTCCATTCTGTCATATCTATTTTGATCCATCAGTTGCAAATATAAATAAAAAATCTTGCTAGTTTTGTCAAAAAAACAAAAAAAATCTTGGTAGTTTTTCTTTATCAAATAAATTGGGATTGGACATCTCCCCTTATGTTTACTTAAGTGGTTTCGGTGCAATAACAGCTCTGTCAAGTTTCCTTTCCTTGGTTAGTCTCCTGGCGCTTTGTTTGCGAGTTTGGATGGGAAGGAAGGGGAAGGTTTGGAAAAAAAGGGAATGAGCAAGTGAAAGAAATAGAAGATAAATGAAAGGAGAGGGCTTTAGGGGTTAACCTTTCTTCATAATATTAAACTCTCCTCATTTGGGGACTAAAAAATTGTATTGGAAGAGAGTTTTGGACGGTTTATATGAATTTTTCAAATTTAATACAGGTTGTTATATTATTTTTAAAATTAAAATATAGTAATCATATGCATTAATTTATCATTCTCTAAAAAACAACTATTTTAAATTTTTTTGAAAGATTTCTCCATTTTCCCTCATATTTTCCATCCCTCAAACCTTTTCCTTCCCCTCCCCTCCAAACTTGCAAACAAAGCATAAGTCTCGTTGTTTTTTTCCGTAGGGTTGATCTATATGATATAAATTTTCAATCAAACAGTAACTTTGTTAAATGTGTATTCGTTGAAACCTTATTGAGCGTTGTTGCGATTTGATCCCTCCTTACATTTAAAATAGTGGTGTGTGCACGTATTTAAAATCGGTTGTGTCTTTTGTAAAGAAATAGTTGAGATAATAAAGAAAGAAAACTCAAGCTACATTTATCAAATTAAATAAATTAATTTTTTTTGATAAAAGACATTAAAAAAAAATCTTATAACTTGTGACATATTCACGTGTTCAGAATCTTCTCAACTTCTGAAAAGATTAATATGAATTTATACATTTTTAAAATTGGTGATAATATTGCTAAAAAAATTGGTGATATTAATTAGACGTTTTAACTTCAAAATGTGTTTATTTTTCTACTCGGAATCCCATAGAACAATATATTTAACTATATTCTTTTTGGGATGACCCCTGGGTGGGGACGGTTCCTTTAGGGTTCTATTACAAAGACATTTCCAAGATTTCGACTAGCAAGTTGTTTTGGTGGGAAATATATATGGGGAATTTAGTTGGATGGAGAGTGGGTGAGATCTTAGATTGTGAAGAGGTATGTTCGTTGGGGGGTATTGGTTGCCAATTTTATTCTGACTCTAGGGAGGGTCTCTCTTTCTCACAAAGAGGATATTTGGTCTTGGAAGTTGGATTTAATGGGGGTTATTTAGTTAGGTTGACGTACTTAGTGTTTGTCGGTGCTTTTGAAGGGGAGGGTACCAGGTTTGAGGAGGTTGTCATTCTTCTGTCTAAGATTTGGGTTAGTTAGGACTTGGTCTTCCCTTGAAAGTTAATTTAAGATAGGGTCCTTACCCGTTAAAACCTCTTCACACAAAGGGTCATTACAAATCATAATGGGATTTCATATGTCTTTTGTGGAGACTTGGAAGACTCTCTTGACCATGTGTTTGTTGTGTGTGCTTTTGTTTCCTAGGTTTGGTACAGAGTTTTTAGATGGTTAGTTTAGGAGGCGGTCTTACCCCAAAATCTATTATGTCTTTTTGCCGTCTTTGGGGAGTTAGGAAGTGATACCCAGGTCTAAGTTAGGTTTTGTTTTGGTTTGACATTCGCTTATGTGTCCAAATTGGATAACCCAAAATGATTTTGTTTTCTCTAGTAACATGATGAAGGTAGAGCAACTGGTGGATTTGGTCTTATTCTGCTCTTGAAAATGGTTTTTGATAAACAACCCATGTAGTCAATGCACCCAGTATAAATGGGTTGTAAAACCTGTTATGTGATGGGGACGATAATGATTTATGGGATCAATTGGGTTGGGGTTGTTTTTTACTTTTTCTTAGGGTGGTAGCATAGTTCTGATGGTTTCTTTGAGTGTGGGCTCCTTGCTTTGGATTGGTTTTGGTTTGGCCGATTGATAACTTTTTACATGTAATCTTAGTTTTCCCTTTGGAGTTCGGCTTGTTATCTTGTAGTTGATTTATTTTCTTGCTCTCTCGTTGATTGTACTTTGTTTATTTGGATATCCTTTTTACTCGTTGTAACCTTTAGTTTTATCTTTAAAATATGGGCATAATAAAAGTCTAAATATGGATACTTAACTTTTCTTTTGTAAAAGTCAACACCATTTAGTCCTTGTTTTTATTTACAAAATGAACACTATTTTATTAAAAATGGTAAGGGACCACCTTTTGACCAACTTTTATGAAGTCTATAAGCATTCAGAAACAACACTTCCTTAAGAGATAACATGGTCGAGAAGGTTTCACGCATCTCACTAGACGGTTATCAATATCGTTAATCATGTTGACTTCACATAAATTAAAACTTATTTTTCATATAGGACTTATCGTTCTCATATTTCTATGAGATGCATACGTGGTTGGGATGCATATTTTCATGTATATGGATCATAGTTGTATTTTTATGTTTTCTCTTCGTTAGGGTACAAGGAAAACAAGTGTAAGATTGTTTCCTTTATTTAACACAATGTGGGATAACTACTTAGGATGTGAACAAGAACTTGTGCATCCTCTCCAATTTGGTTCTTAATGTACTTGTTATCGTGGAGCATATCAAGGTCCCAACTTGGAATGGTTCTTAGCAAGACTAAATTGTAATCTTGTCTTTTTTATGAGTTGGTTGTGGAACCTATATAGTGTATTTGCAACAAGTAATTTTGATCTTCAGTTTATTTTCTCTTCGAAGATTCCAGAATAAAAAAGGCGGTGGAGTTGATAAAAGTTCAAGCTTGGAAGTCGTTACTAGCGGAAAGAAGAAGAAAAACTGCATTTTCTCTATTACGAATGGATGATGAATCTTATGTGTTGTATATTGTCCTAAGGAGTTGGTTCTTTAATTATTATTTTTTGTTTGTTGAGTTTTGATGGACTAAGTATCCCTTGTACTTAACCCCGAGTTGTGAGTATAGTAGCTATTATACTTTTTTTCACTATTAATTTTTAATTTGCAGTTAAAAAAAAAACTTTTAGACATAGTTAGATAAATAATGAAACCAAAAAACACTCTTGTACCGACTTGAAAATTATATCCTAAATTTAGTTATAAATTTATTTTAAAATATAGGAATTACCACTTTGATTTATATTAACTATATTTTTAAAAACTTTGCTTCAAAAAAAAAACTATATTTTGAGCCTTGTTTGTAGTTATTATTTCCTTTGTCATTCTACCCAAAAAAAACTATATTTTTAAAAAATTGTTTTTTGGTAATATTTCAAAAATATATTTTACAAAATTAAATTCATTTAAAACATTTATACATACACACCAAACGGGTTAGGATCTTCCCTACTTTTAAAAATAAATGGAGAATTTCACTTAGAGAAAGATAAATATGTACAAAAATAAAAACTAGTCTTACCACTAAATGGATTCTATCATTATTAATTAATGGATTTTGATAGCAAGTGATCTAAGGTCATTGTTTAAGAAATTCACATAAAAAAATGGTAGTGTTAACTTGTGCCCTTAGGGTACATGTTAAGAAATTTAAAAAAAGAAATATTCTCTTAAAATTTGTGCATTCAATTCATTAAAACATTAAAGATTAAATTTACTACACGCATTCCAATACATTATTTTTACATTTGACTTCTAAACTTGTGTCTTAAAGACACAAGTTAACATTTTCCAAAAGAAAATTGTCATGAAAAGGTCAAATTTGATATGCTTAAACAACGTCGGTCTAAAGACAATTGTTAACCTTTTCTTTAATTAATTTATATTTTTTAAACAATTGTTAACCTTTTCTTTAATTAATTTATATTTTTTAAACTTATTTATATCTCTTTCTCTTACAAATGGTAAGAGAAACACAGAATCTCAACCCACACCAAACACCCTATGTCCACATCATGGTACCACCAGGCACCAGAGAGTAGGGAACCAACATGAGACAAGTAGTACGCCGCACAATCTCTAATCGGTGATTTGGCCACCCGTGTGGTACAATAATTCAAGCCAATTGGATGTGCTACCTCTTTTCACACTATAATAAAGCTAGTACTACCTTTTTACAATAATTTCCTCTACATTTGAAAACATGGAGAATATTAAGACTCTTTTTGAAGTGCTTTAAAAAAATATTAAACATTAATTATAAACATGTATTTAAGAAAATGTTTTTTATATATCACATTATGTTGAGTGACAACATATATCTATATAAATGATAAGATCTATATTTATTCATCTGTTTTAAGGATCCGTGAGAAGATACGTTATGCAAACTCACTTGTATGGTTGCTCTTAACTTAACATATTGATCCATCCAATATAGACTCTCTCATAAGTCTCAACAATGATATTAGAGTCTTATTTGACTTGATAGGGGAGTATAAAATGGATATATTCGATTAAGAATCAAACTCACTTGTGAGATTGCTCTTAAGACAATGAGTTGATCTTAGGCTCCTTCAAAACTCTCACCCTACTCTTCCAATTTGATATTTGGATAAATTTTAATGTAAAAAAGAAAGATATATAAGATAAAAAATAAAAAACTTATATGGGTAAAGAATAATTTTCTTACATTTTGTTTAGACAGAAATAATTTTCTTACATTGGAAAGAGAAAAAAAAAATTCGATTTTGAATCCATTATTCCATTACCTTTATTATATATGTACAAGAAACATTACGATGAGTGTTACCCAAAAAAACGTTTGTTAATTAAGGTATTTCAAGCAATCAAGTACAAAAATTAATCTATCCAAATAACTAAGATTTCTTTTCAAGAGTTGACATTTTTTTTTTTAAGTACATTTTATTATATGTAGTACAAATGTATTTTTCTTACGTGTAGTACAAATGTCTTTTTTTAAACAGTAGTACAAATGGTCGTAAGCATAAGAACATGGATATTTCTTCTGTTTATAGTAATTTTTCGCCTATTTTAACCCAATACCCTTTTAGTAAAAGTGAGGTGATCGTAAGTAGAGGTCATCATCACTCATCAGTAACTTGGTAAGTTATTACTAACTCTTAATTCAGAATTAAGCATCCTTAAATGGAAAAATATATGCAGGTATATCTACTCTAAAAAAATTCATCAACAAAATGCTGTATTTTGCTTATAAAAAGTAAAAACATAAAAATAAAAATATTGCTGTACTTTTTTTTTTGTGTGTCTATGGGGTCTCTAATCTTTTGCATAGTTCTGTAGAGAATTTGGAAAGTAACAAATGAGGTAGCTAAGGAATCATTGGATTTTATCAAGCTAACAAGATGGAGTCTCAAGTCTCAACAGATCAAACCTCACAAACTCTTCAGATAAGCAATGTCAACATGTCACTAATACAAACATAATTAGTAGATGCAAAGGTGCTTAACTTTATTTGTAGATGATAAATAGAAACCAGCTTAAATAGTCCTTGTTTTATTTTTGTAGGATGGAGAACATAATTGTGGATTGAATGAGATATGCACATCTGTTGTTGTCTACTGCATAAACTCAAAATTTACTCTTGTTCCAATAAATATGACCGGCAATTCATTTACTAAACTAAGAAATTTGTGACTATAAACCAATTGCCAGTAATAAATTAATATATATAGTGACACAAATCTTACACTTGTTGGTATATTATGTGTGGGTAAGAGTTGGAATAATGGATTTTGTACAACATACAAGTGATGCTATCTATATACCTATAATGTCTTACGGTTTTAAGTGTAAATATGATGTCCAAAATAACTTATGTTGTTGCTATTAACCCAATATAATACAATTCTCGATCTGCTCTCTCTTGTGTGGGCAGAGCTCTCACTGTTTTTTTTCATGAGCATAATTCTTGAACAACGTGTGTGAAGTGTTTTCTCTAACTCTCAAGTTTTTACCAAACCAATATTGCAATAAACAATTCACATCTTCACCACTGCAAGATAATTTTCTTTTGATAGAAGAAAAATGACTATAACCATTATAAGCTAACACGAACAAATGGATGAATTAGAGTTCAAATTCCGGTCATTGCGTCGAGCCTAATGATTTTGGCATTTATGATATTTGAACTTGGATTGTGTACAAGACAAGTCAATGCTTTACTCATTAAGATTATTAAAAGAATTCGTAAATGTTGTTTCCATTAATAATTTTTGTCCAAGACTTAATCCTCCATCAAATATGTTGTCCTCCAATCTGTCTCATCAGATGTTTATGTTTGACCCAAAAAGAAAAGTTAAGGAGGCAAGGACCAAATTAATATTGGTCAAGAGGGGAGTCCGTGGATCATCCACATTACGCAAAAGAAATCATACATGTAAAAGATGCACCACAAAACACCTAATATTCATGTGAACATCTACTCTAGTGACTTTTGCTGAAATTAACATAATTACAACTATACCAAAATATGCATACCAAATATCTATTGTTAAATAAACTTTGTGTTGGATCCACCCTTTGCACCTTTGTTCAACGATTTTAGAAAATAAGCTGATGATGAACCATACAAATTTGACATGTTAACTCAGATGGGGAAGACGGTTGTTTGCAGTCCCTAATTTAGGGTGAAGAATTTGGGAGAAAATGGTTTCCAATGAACCCTAACTTTGCTTTTAAAAAAGAACCGATAAAAGTGAGAAGAATGAGAGGTTGACTCACATGCCACATACATTGTTGTTAGCATCATCTGCCTTTGATGGATGGAAATGATTAACGTGGTACAAATTAAATGACATATCTCTATTTTTTTTTTTAATAATGGACCAAAATGAACCCCATAATAAAGATAAGAGACCAAAAAGATATTTTAACAACAAATAAACTTTATCAATTACAATGATCCAACATTACGTCGAGCGTTACATTCACTAGTATCAAAAGCTTCAAAATTACTAATAATTGCAATTACCACCGAATCACTTGGACAATCACATAACAACAATTGCATCACAAAAGATGCAGAAAGCCAGAAACAAAATATTTAGCAACTTCATTTCAACATGGACGAGTCATGTGCATCTCACAAGACAAAATGGAGGATGCTCAAATTATTTGACGGAGGTTTATGCTGAAGGGATATGCTAACAAGTGCTTTTAAGATACTTGTTAAATATTAAAAAATAGAAAAAATTGATAAAATTTAAGTATAAAAAGTTACTTTTTGTTGTTTTAATTTTTTGAATGTACAATTTCTAAAATAAAATTTTCACTTTAAACTTTTAAGCTAGTGTCTTAAGGGCGCTTGCTAACATTTTCCACGAGATTATGCTAATAAGACTAATTAATATAAAGGGCATTTGAAGAATTTTAATTAGGGAAATGTTAATTAGAAATCATGCATTGAAAATTGTGTCAATTAATTTTTCAAGAAGTTAGAAATTAATTATTCATAATAAATATTTGCTATTAAAGAATTCTTAACACGTGCAGATGTGCCATAAGAGCACAATTTAGCATGACCTTTTTAATTACTCTAGCAACAGGCTTTACATCACATGCCACATTGACAGGACAAAATGAACATTTTATTCTATAAAGTTTATTTCTTTTCCATATATTACTTTGACTCATGTAAATGACATTGTTAAAGGAATATATAAAAGTAAAATTTATCTTATAAATGCAAGACAACCGTCAATGCATTATCTTTTGATGTAAAAGTTACTTCTTTTGATTTTTAAGCAATGTATTAAGAATATTTGTTAGGGGTGTTTCTTTCAAGGTTAAGAATGATATTTCCGGAAATACATGGCTAGAAAATGATTATACCCATGTTTGTTATGAGGCAGAGAAAAAAATATTCCTAAGTATAAAGGTTTCTGGGAATAAAGTAATTTCTCATAACTTCCATTATTCGCATGAGTTTATTTCCATATAAAGAGATGAAAATGTGTATTCCCATGATATTCTGCATAAATTTTAAAAAAAGAAATTGTATTCCCGGAAACACTTTTGTTAACAAATACCCAAAAATCAAATTTTCATTCATATGTTATTTTTGGAAATAATTTATGTTTTCCCAAAACAAACGTCCCCTTAGCATTTTTTAATTATTTTTAAGTTTAAACGCAATTTTGTTCCCCTAATTTCTATGATTGTTCAATTTTAACTCCCGAGTTTCATAATTGTTTAATTTTAGTCACTTAAAAAAGCTTAATGAATTCAGTTAGATCAAATTGTAGATCAGATACATTAACTACTCAATGAATCTAAATAAGAAATGAAATTTTTTTCCTTATATTTGACACCGAAGGGAGAGTAATTGAACAAAAAATAAAATAAAATAGTGTTTCCCTACAAGTTACAAACCCATTTAACTTTGTCACAAAAAAGGAACATTACTTGACTTCAACAACCCACCCGATCGGGTCGGGGCTCACCATGTCTGCTACTTAGATTCTTCTTCAATTCACCATCTACAACTTCAAGAATCGCAGGAACTTCACTCTTTCTTCTTCACTTCTACAATGCCTTTCATCTCCAAAATCCAACGCCAATCCGATTACAATCGCTTCAGTTCCGCCACTCCCATCGTTATCGACAATGGCGCTTCCTATTTCCGTATTGGGTACTCTCTCAAACCCTAATTTCATCTCAAAAATTGTAACTATTTTTTTTTACTTAACTCTGCGCGGTTTCTTTGAATTTTGAATTTTTTCATCATGGGTTTTTTGTTTTAACTTTAAAGTTCGTTCCTTTTTGGTGAATTTTTAGATGGGCTGGTGAGTCTGAACCTCGTGTTGTTTTTCGCAACATTGTTCAACGGCCGCGACATAAAGCCACAGGTTTATTTCTTCATCATTTAAATTATTGTGTCATTTATGTTGTATAGTGTTTGTTTGAAACTGTGTTGTTAAGATTGTAGTTTTTTGCTCGTTTTTGTTTGAATTGTTTTGCATTAGTTTATGTTTAGCAAATATAAGGATAATTGTTGGGATATTGAATAATTTATGGTTAATTTTTAACATTGTGTGACACAGGAGAAACTGTTACCATTGTTGGTGACCATGATCCAGCATTGTTGAAGTACTTTGATTGTACTCGCTCAGGACCACGATCAGCATTCGAAAGCGATGTTGTTTTTCAGTTTGAAATAATGGAATATGTAAGTCTTCCTGTTACAATTATGTGAGTATAGGAGGAATAGTTTTTTAGCCTTTTCATCGATGCAGTGACCTATTTTGATGGCTGCATGTCAGAATTGGAAATTGCATTTGTGTGAAAAAAGATAGTAGTGCTTCCTGTTTTTTTGCCATAGATAGGTTTGAACTTATGAGATACCTGTGTTGTTTAGTTGTTGATCTACCCAAAACGAACGCCACAAGCAATATGAATAATTACTAACTAGGGAAATAGGTTTTCAAGTTTAAGAGTACAAACTTTGCTATGAGTCATGTACTTAGGATTTACATATTCCTAAAACTAACACACAAAAATGGTGCAGTGCATCTGTCAGTGTTAAAGTTCCTTTTTGTAGTATGAACAAGTAAATGGATGCATTGTTCTCCTTGTATGACATATATGAATGAATTGAAGTGAGACAATAAGGTTTGGTAGGACACACCTCTGTTGTCAATAGCGGCCAAACGCGGCGCGGAGTGGCCAAAAACAACAAAGCGCGACGCAGCGCTCCAACGCGGAGCGTTTGGAGAAAGCGGATGAAGCAGGCACAATTGCGGGCAAAAGCGGGCGTGATGCGGGTCAAAGCGGGCGCTTTTGACAACCCTGTGTAAAATACTAGATTTCCCTTCATTTAAAACCGTTTTAAGGGTCATTTTTGTAATTTTCAAAACCCTAACTATTACTCTTCTCCACCAGAACCAAATACACAGCCACAAA
>Ga0315914_1006966_pt1 | contig 15832 bp, 11 predicted proteins | sample MpolenodulesMG_FD_203920 | JGI IMG/M metagenome (GOLD analysis project Ga0315914, IMG submission 203920) | Medicago polymorpha root nodule microbial communities from Los Angeles, California, United States - elongated nodules | ecosystem: Host-associated > Plants > Roots > Nodule | place: USA... | reverse complement strand
CCCACGTTGGGTGAACCACTATAACTCTTTGTGTGTTCTTTCTCTTCCCTTCACTCTTTACTTACTGCAAACACAAAACACACACAAACACATTTACTTTGTTAAATTGTTTTTTTTTTACACTCTCAGACATCAGAACGTTTTGAAGTCTGGTACTAACTTAATCATTCCAAGTTTCAACTTGAGAATTACTTTTTAAGTTACAGAATAATTTTTAAAGGGTCACAATTCAAACCCCCCCTTCCTTGTGACTATTTTATCTACTTCACCTATCACAACCCTAAGTACCTAATCTAGGGTTGCACCTATCACAGAAATAAACTACTTCCTAATAAAACTTAATAGCGAACAAAAGAATAAATAAATAAATAAAATAAATGACATATTATATGAAATAAATATCCAACAAAAATATACAGAGGTTCATCTTAGAACTCCAACCTAAAAAGATTTAGTTACACATGGTAACTAAAAACAAATTACTAAAGATAAAAACATACCCTAGAAAATCAAGGAGAAGATAGATTCTCTCCCGAAGCTCCAAAGTAGCCTTCCTCTTGATCTGCCGCAGTTCTGAACGAGAAATTCTAAATGAGGAAGGCTAGTATTTATAGTGGTGATTTCTAACTAAGTTTGGGCTAAAAATGCGGGCTTTACCCACAAAAACGAAAAAAATTACGCCTGCGACCCTGCATTTTGAGATGCTTGGGGCGCATCACATATGCCCTAGGCGCAAGGTAATGCAATTCCATGCCCTAGGCGCATTCTTGTGTGCTTCCGGGTCCAATTTCTCCGATCTTCGTTGTTTTTAGGTCTTTGTCTTCAAATCACTTGCCTCGGAACTTGGGAACAAAATTCCTCCCTATATAATGTCTCCTGAAGCCTCTTGAATCTTAATTCTTGGTCTTCCCAAAGTCTTGAAAATTCTTCAGATGTTCTTGATTTGCCGATTTGCATGATTTCTTTGTGAATTACTTCAAAAAACCCCTAAAATTGCTATGTTTCGGGAAAACTAGAATTACAGACTCAAATATAGAAAATATTACAAAAGTCCCAAAATCATAGGCAATCGTTCTAATACTCTTATTTTTTGCAGCTAAAACCTACTGAAAAACATGCTAAGAACAACGTAAGTTGACCTGTCATCATCCCCTTCTTGTGTTTTTCTCACCTTCAGCAAATTCAGCCACACCTTAACAAGACTTGATAGAACATATATGAGAATGTTTTGGGCATGAGAATATCCACAACTAAAAATTATTTTAAACATTCATTATGTTTTGTGCTAGTAGTTTATTTTTAACATTTATGTATTTTTTTTATTATATTTTCTTATAACTTATTTGTGTCAAGTAATACGTTTTTTGATATATTTTCATTTGATTTTATTTATTTTTTGGATATTTTGATTCATTTTGAGTATATTATGAGACACATTTTATATATTTTAATTATACATTTTATATATTAATTTAAAATATAATTTGGAGTATGTGGTAAGATTAGTGAGACCCATTTTAAGTTTTGGAAAAGTGTTATGAATATTTAGAAAATGTAGTTGAGTGGTTTAAATAATTGAAAAATGTTAAGTAATATAAAGTAGGCTTAATACATCCCCCAGTCCCTTAACTTATTTTTTCTTCTCACTTCAGTCCCTTAACTATTAAATGTGTCAATTTGGTCCTATAAGTTTTCTTCAGTTTGCGCAGTTGGTCCTTTCTGTTAACTTTTTTCAAAATACGTTAACTTTGTGCATGTGGCATTCCACGTTGGCCAATCACTTGAGGACATGGCAAATCACTGTCATCAATATATAAGGGGATAAAATGTCAAAAATTAGGGTTTAATTGGTCTCATTCTTTCTTCTCTCTTCTTCTCCATCATACCACCACCATAACCAAGCATACTTGTTTCTTCTTCTTCTTCTTTCACGACCCATAACCCATAAAAGTTGTGGGTTCTTCTTCTTCTTTTGAAATGTCGAACCAGACATCAAAAACACAGTGGGTTCACGAGCAGTCATATGGATCTGTTGGATCTAGTTTGAGAAGAAGGACAAATCCGAGTTGTAGGTGTGGAGAATCAACTGTAGTTCGAACGGTTACTGATTCTTTGAATCCTAACTGTGGGAAGAAATTCTGGGGTTGCAGCAACTACATGAATGCTAGTGACAAAGGAGTGCCACATGTACAGAGTTTACGTTTTTTGAAAAAAGTTAACAGAAAGGACCAATTGGGCAAACAAAAGAGAACTTACAGGACCAAATTGATACATTTAATAGTTAAAGGACTGAAGTGAGAAGAAAAAATAAGTTAAGGGAATGCGGATGTATTAAGCTATAAAGTATCATGTGAGACTCTTTATACCACGCATGTAGAGTGGTATAAATGTGGGTGCTCTAAACTCTCAATTAACAAAAATAGGTAAAAAGAAAAAACCAAACATGTATACTGTTGAAAAAGATAAAGGACCAAAACAATCATCGGATAAAAAGATAAAAAAAAAAGTAAAACAAAAAATAAAGGAGAATGCTAACCATTGCCCTTGGGGCATTGGATAAGGGAATAAAAATAGAAATATAATATTGAAAAATGGTGAAAAGTGATAAATTTAATTTTTTAAAAGTCAAAATATTGTTGAAATCAATGTAAACATGCTACTTTTGGTTTCCTTAACCATTGTCCTTTGTCAGCAAGACACATGAATAAAAGATAAGTTGAAAAATACTATTTTAGGTGTATAGTTGGAGTGTAGGGTTTAGAGAGTAATTATAATTAAAAAAAGAAAAACCAACCGCATATCCATCTCTACTTTCTCAATTTATTTTTCTCTTTCTTTTCAACTTTGGTAGGCGCACCTCTAAATTTGTTTCATATATTCATTCATTCTCTTCGTACTTTCCCTATTTCTCAATCCAACACTTTTTCAAATAACCCATAACAACAATCTTCATTAACCTTTCCAACTTAAAAAGTAGAAATAGAAAGAGAAAGAGAAAATCACAAACAACACACTTTCTCTCTCATCGTTTTCGTTTTCGTTTTCAATCTCAATTTTCGATCGATTTTGATCATAATTCAAAATGTTTAACGGTATGATGGATCCTGATTTGATCCGAATCGCTCAAGAACAGATGAGTCGTATGTCACCTGCTGATATGGCCAGGATCCAACAACAGGTTTCTAGTTTTTTTTTTTTTTTTTGTGATTTGCATGTTGATTTGTGGAATTATGTTTCATAATTGCTGTTATAATGTTATAAGAAACTCAATTTCATTGTTAATTCAGCAATCTTAGATTTTTTTTGTGTGTGATTCAATAGTTTTTATTGTTTTGGTTTGATCTTGTTATGTTGTTTTTTAAATTGGTTCTGGAGATTTAAATTTGAATTGTTAAGATAGATTTTCAATCGCAGATCGCGGAAAATAGTTGTTTGTTCAAATTCCGCTATGCAACGGTGCTATAGCCACAATTTGAAGATAGTTTGTGCTAAATAGCATATCTCGGAACGATAGTGATTTGTTCAAATTCTGCTATAACGACGTTGCTGTAGCTATTAAGTAACAGAATTGGATATCCTGCATTGGTTTTTTTGAGGCTGAATCTTAGTATATAGAATTATGACTTTTTGCCACCAAAATTGATTCTAATTTGAAGCTTGAAATTCGAGCTTTTGATTCTAGTATTGAATTTGAATGTTTAAGATATTATGCATTGTTTTTTGAAGCTGAGTCTTAGTATTTAGGAAGTATATGTTCATGTTGATATATAATGTGGAGACTTAATTGATGTGTTTTTTATTGTGGAAATATAGATGATGTCTAATCCAGAGTTGATGAGGATGGCTTCAGAAAGCATGAAGAATATGAATCCTCAAGATTTTAAAATGGCGGCTGAACAGTTAAAGCATACACGGCCTGAAGAGATGGCTGAGATTGGTCAGAAGATGGCTAATGCATCACCCGAAGAAGTAGCAGCTATGCGTGCTCATGCTGATGCTCAGGTCAAATATCAATTGAGTGGGGCTGAGATGTTGAAAAACCAGGTTGGTAGTAATATATCAGGTGTATTTGTAAAACATAAAACACAAGCCATGGTCTTTTTTTTCTTCTTCATATTGATGTGTGTGACATGAGATGATTCCGAAGGATACAAGAAGTTTGGAGTAAGTTCCACAATTCTTGTAGTACACCCTTTTGTAATTTCAAAGTGTCGCTGAGAATTGGGAATCTATCACATTCCGATTTTTCATGATGGAAGCATAGTATCTGACTATCTGCATATATCGGTCCTTAATTTTTTAAACCCAACTTTTCTGCTGAAAAACCAAATTATGAAGCCTTGAGGAAAACCCTTTTCCTCAATTATTTTGGCTTCAAGAAGGATCCATAAATGGAATTACATTTGAATAAAGTAGCTTCCATAGAATGATAGAATGAATGGTCTGATCGGAAATATATATGGTGTCATTGCATAAAGATATGAAGTGTTACTCTTTGTACTACCCTAATAACTGATTACAATTTTTTATTTTCTGTTAAACCAGTTGGTGTCTAGTCTAGTGTTTGTCTTGATGATTTAAAATTAAATTTTACAGGGAAATGTACTACACAGTCAAGGGAAGTTCGATGATGCTTTGCAGAAGTATAAGCTGGTAGCTGAACTTAGTACTTTGGCACCTTTTTTCTTCTTGTTTATCTCCATTTTGAGACTAAAGGAAATTATCAATTTTAAAGTCTATCATGTTTTAATTTAATTTTACATTCCAGGCTAAGGAAAACATTAAAGAGATTCCATCTTTTCAAAGTAGAAAGCTTCTTTTGGCGCTGTCACTAAACTTAATGTCCTGTTACTTGAAGACAAGGCAGTATGAAGAATGCGTAAAAGAAGGTTCTGAGGTACACATAATTCCTTTCATTTTGTCATTGCAATGGGATGTTGATTGTAAATTTTAATTGCCATCTCCAACATGTAAGCAGTGATATTATTTTTGGAAAATTTATCAGCCAAGGAGACTAGAAAGAAATTTACATAATTATTGTATTATGTAAAAATAGGATTGCTACTCTACTCTGATACAATGCAAATATTATATTTGAATTTAACCTGCTATGAATTTACTTTCTGTTCTGAAAATTGACTGTTTCATCCCAGCAATGCATTAATGCTCTTCTAACTATGGTAGGTTTTAGTATATGATGCAAAGAACCTCAAGGCTCTTTATCGAAGAGGTCAAGCGTATAAGGAACTAGGCCAGCTACATGTAAGCTTCAAGTGACTCAAATAGCTCTTCGTATTAGAGTTGTCAGTGTATGTTTGTTCACATCAATATTTAATGGCATTCCTGGTTTGTGTAGGAAGCCGTTTCTGATTTGAGCAATGCAGTTGAAGTGTCTTCTGGCGATGATACAATTGCAGATCTTTTACGGTGTGATCTTGCTCCCTTTCACATACTCGCATCTCTCATAGGAACATAATTATTCGTTCATCTACATATGACATATATGATACATCTATATTTATGACTGTTGTGATTGACAATTCTCTAATTATGGGTGGCTTTCATCAAATTCTACAATCAATTAATCGTTCAATCAATCAATGTAAACAATGGATTGGATGCTGAATTAAGTATATCTGTAATGTATTCACAGTTTTGTTTTTTCGATTGAATAGAGTGTCTTCTAATAAAGGAGTTGATACGGTTGAAGTAAACTGGTGTTCTTCCTCCATTCCTCTTCTGTAATTAATTAGAGAATATAATTGTTATTTTCTTTTTAGGATAACTTCTTTTTTAAAAAAAGGGGGGGGCTTGGTCTTTAGAGTTTGGAGTAAACTGGTCTTTAGAGTTTGGACTCCTGTTTGATGTCATCAACTGTTTGTTTCAGGGATACCAAGGAACAGTTGATAAAGGAAGGTGGTGATCGTGCACCCAGAAGTATGTGTTCTCCTCCTCTTTTCCTTTTGACCCCTTCATTTACTCCTAGCCTCCCTTAAGTTTATGGCTCTAAATTTTTAATGGATGTCAGATTTAACCTTTTTTAAATCGTGCATGTAGAATTAGTAATTGAAGAAATAACTGAAGAAGACGAGAATGTGCCTTCTGGAAACAACAGAAGCTCTTCTTCAGAACAAAAAGTTGATCAACCAAAAAAGCTTGGTGACTCTTCTAAGAGTAAAAGTATAGCAAACAATGGGAATCCAAAATCAACTTCAGAGAGTTTAGATGCACTGAAAAAAGACCCAGAAGCCATCAGGTAGTTGGAATTTTTGTAAATGTGCAAAGCACATTTTGTTTTAATGTTTTTATAAATAATAATCTATGTCTATAAAATTGATTTACAATCTCTTTTTATTCTACAGATCATTCCAAAACTTCATTTCAAATGTCGATCCTGCCACTCTGGCTTCTTTAAATAATGGACAATCCAAAGATGTGTCTCCAGATATGATTAAAGCGTCCTCGGAAATGATTGGCAAGATGTCACCTGAGGAACTTCAGAAAATGCTTGACATGGCATCTTCATTTCAAGGGGACAACCCATTTTTTGGAGGAGGTTCCTCTAATTCTCCTTTCAACCCAGGATCTATTCCTCCCAACGTGACACCCGATATGTTTAAAACTGCAAGTGATATGATGAGTAAAATGCCACCAGATGAGCTTAAGAAGATGTTTGAAATGGCATCCTTACTGAAAGGGAAAGAATCTATTCCATCACCAGCAGCTGTGGACAAGAATGAAAGAAATGTTTCACAGTCAAACTTCCCATCCTCAAGCACCGCTCGTGCTTTTGGAGAACCAAGTTCTTCTAACAATGCGTTTTCAAATATTAGAAATGCTTCAGAGCCAAACTTCCCATCCTCAAGTATTGATTTACAAGAACAGATGAGAAACCAGATGAAAGATCCAGCTATGCGGCAGGTATGTTCACAAAGCACATGAAATTACCAGCATCCTTCCTCTACATGCCTGGCTAGAATAAATGCAACCAAATTTCATCTTTCACCTCTCATATGTTACTAGTTAGTACTCTCCCTAGTCTCATATACTAGTGATAAAATAATTAAAACTGGTGTCTTAAATATAAGCAAAATTCAACTATCAATTCTGTTTAATCATTTAATGCTGTTATTCCAAAATTTCTCTTGAATTAAATTTTAATTCACCTTTCCAATTATATTTGTATATTATATTCCAAAAAACGCGAGGAATGCCAAAAGTTGCAGTTTTGTTTAACATGAGAAGGCGAACAAACTTGTGTTTTCATTGGTTTTGCAATAAATTTCAATTTTGACATATATGGTCAAAATAAGATATACCAACTTATTTTTTAATCACTTAGATGCAGTTAACCAACTTTTCTTAAGAGGTGTGCATCATTTTTTTTGATTAAATATTTAGCCCGAGGGAATAATTGGTAATTTCTGATTAAGTATACCCTTTAATTATTTACTTTGGTTTTTATTTGTTACAAACCTTGGCGCAACTGGTAAAGTTGTTGTCATGTGACTGGAAGGTCACAGGTTCAAGTCCTGGAAACAGCCTCTTGTGTAAAAAACAGGGTAAGGCTGCGTACAATACACCAAATGGTGGGACCCCTTCCCGGACCCTGCGTATGCGGGAGCTTTAGTGCACCGGGTTGCCCTTTTTTTTAGTCGTTACATTCCATGTCTGAGATTTACTTTCATCCTGGTCAATTTTGTGCACTTGTGTTTTTCTTTCCGGAAGTACTATACATAATTTATATCTTGCACACTTTCCTTATTTTAATTTCTAAGTTTATGTTGTTTTGCAGATGTTCACATCAATGGTTAAAAATATGAGCCCAGAAGTGATGGCAAACATGGGAGAGCAATTTGGTTTCAAGCTTTCACCAGAAGAAGCAGCAAAAGCTCAGCAGGCGATGTCATCCTTATCACCAGAGAACTTGGATAAAATGGTATGTTCTTTTCCAAAGTCTAAAGTTATATAAATTTGTATTCATCAATAAAATTATGCACCTAAGATTAACAAGATGTTAAGATGAAGGTGTGGCCATACTAGGAATGTAACAAAATGTGAGAGAGTATATGAGCTTGTAAAACATTCAAATACAAGTACAAGATAATGCTGCGGCTAACTTTATACACTTTTCTGTTGCTGGTTGATATTACTTACGGGTTTGAGCCTGTGCAGAATAACAAACACGTTGGGTTTCTGCTAGCAGTCCCAGTGTTTCCAATGGGTGGGATGGCACATGGCACAAAAATCTTCCATGGTGCCACATGGTTTAGATTTGCAACACGGGTCCTAGCATGTCATCAGTGCCATGCCTAGTAGGACCATGGGGTGCCTCCCGTAGTATTAGGATACATAATAAAGGAGAATTAGAGCAGTTAAGATTAGTTAGAGATATATCACATACATGGATATAGAGGAACTCTTCACATATGTAACCACCTGGTTGGTAGAGCAGTGACTCTATTTATCTAGGGAAAAACCATCAGAGGAGGGATCTCTCTCTATTCAGATATGTAAACACTTGGTAAATAGAGTAATGACTCTGTTCTCGAAGGGGAAACTATCATAGGAGGCATCTCTCTCTCATTCTTTCAATTCAATTTCTTTGGTTCCTAACACATAGCTACCACTTTTTTGAATAAAATAACATCGGTGTTCTGTTCCTTGAAATTATTTAGTTTCAGCTGTTTTGTTATATTAGAACTGAGATGAACCTTTTCATTGTCTTCACAGATGCTTTGGGCGGACAGGCTTCAAAGAGGAGCTGAATGTGCTAAAAGAACAAAGAATTGGTTGCTAGGAAGATCAGGCCTTGTCTTTGCAATATGCATGCTCATTTTGGCTTTCATTCTTCACCGGTCAGGTTTCATTGGTAGCTAGAATAAGTGTTGCACATTATATGAGATTCCTTAATGGTTCAAACTCCGGCATGGCCTTGTGAAGCGAAATGATTGAATGTCATGTCTGCCAAAGTAACCTAGGAGAGAAGAGGTTGAAACATAGTAACATACCATTGATTATTTGGAAAGCAATGCCATAATGTTGTCTCAACAGATTTTACAAATTGAGGATGTGATTGACACTTTTTTTTCCCTCTCTCTGTAATATATTAGCTTTTGAATTATTTAATGTTTATCATGTAGAACTGGGAAGAATCCTACCATTCAGTAAATTTAGTCATTACCATACCCTAATTTTAATGCTTATAGTTGTAACATTCACTCAGGTAGCCAATGTTTGGGGTGGAATCGTTTCTGAATTCTTCATCTACTGCTGCACGGAAACACGTTATCTATCAAATTTACTCTTATCTGTTTTCCGCACACATGAAGCTCTACTAATTTATTTAAGAACCTAATTCTAAATTGATTTCAAGGTCAATGTCATATGGTTGATTAAATAATTTGTCATCTCATCACATTATCTATACCATAGTTTAAGGGAATATCTAAAAGTCAGATACTTTTCTTTACAAATTTGTGCTTGATACAAATATTTTCAAATTTAAAGTTTTTTTTTGAAGGGTTTGCGGCGTGTTTCAGAGATCATGCGTTTTTTTTAAGAGAGAATGTGTTTCAAAATAAAACACGTCCCTTCAAAAACAAAATAAATAAGTTAAATCTTTGTTGTTTTTAGCTAAACCTTTATCTATATCTATCTAGGGGAGGGATATATTGACTCCAAGAGTAAGTGTTTAAAGTTACTCCTAATATTGACCATTGATCTTGTTATCAATTAGTGGTTATGATTAATTACTAATTATTCCTCTCATGAGACTTTCACACTATCTGAAAATTATCGAGCATGTTTATTGAGACATAAAACCTTTTGGAAGATGGAGGCGAAACTAAATATTTTGCATTCGATCATCGCAACTCATCCATTTTGATCAATGATCATGAAATTGAAAACACAATTTTCTCAATTGAATTAATGGTGAGAAGTCTATTTAGGTATTGAATTGAAAGTATACCTTTTTATTTTATTTTATTGAATTGGGTATTTGCCATTTCACCAACATAGGGTACTCTTGCCATGAACGAACAAATTGATAACTTCTAATTAACACATACAAAGCTGCTTATACACCTTCAACTTCTAAGAATTGACTAATTAGAGGAATCATGTAATTCATCGACACATGATTCATGATTTCATTCAACAACGTTCTTGCATATTAAAAATATTAAAATTCTATTAGGTTTTGGATTATCTCAATGAATAGAAAACAAAGATGATGCAATTGACATCATATTCTTCAATCCGATTCAATTAAAAAGAAATTGCCGAGATAATATTGATGAAGGCAAGCGACATTGAGGTAGCCATTTATTTTAGATCCTCATGGGATGTACACGAAGGAGTAGAAAAAGGCTTATGATAGGAATCAATAGTAATTAATTACAACCATTGATTAATATTGAAATTAAGGGCTACGATTTGGAGTAACTTTAAACACTTACTCGAGTCAATATATCCCTCCCCATCTATCTATATTATATAAAGGTGGAGCAAAATGGATTTTCTCCTTCCAATCACACTCTCCTTCCTCATTCCAAAATATGTGTCTATTTCTCTCTTTATCTATATCTATGGATTTTCTATTTCACTATGGGTAAATGTGCAAATTAGAGAAGGTTCACTAAGCACCATAGTGAAAATCTCATAGTTGTGAAAACTGTTCTAGCTCACATCGGAAGAACCATGACACCTATTGTGTGATATCTTTAACTCCACTATTTACTTTTAGTATCCACAAATTGTACTATACATAACTTGATAGTTTTTTGTTAAAGAAATTTTTGCATTACTAAGTGTATTTTGAATATTTGTTTTGTAAGTTTACACTTGAGAGAAATATTTACCAAGTGCATAAACAAATTCTTTAAAAAAGGGTGACAATTCAAATAGTATCTCCTTTAACCAATACAAAGAGATAGAAAACAACTTAAAGATAACATTTATATAGATTAAACAAAAGGAATAATTGAGAAAATAGAACAAAAATCCATTATTTTACACTGATGAGAAAAACTATGCGGTAGTTGGAGTTGAGATAGTGTTTGGATACACGTTTGTTTTTACAAAACTGCGGTTAATTATCATGCTAGAGCAAAAGTTACATATTGTAACTTCATAAATATCACGTCTAGCATGCATTACGAAGTGAAATTTGGCATTGCAACGCTCATTCACCCCTTCATTCCATATCAAGTGACACAGTTGACTCTGTCACACATGTCAATGCATATGTTTTATCTTTAACATCTTTAGTTCTCTGTTAGAAAAAATTATGAAAATTTAATATTTTAAAAATATTCATCGAGACGAATCCAATATCTTATATGATATTTTTTTTTTTTATATATTAGTAAAAAAATGTGGTCAAAATATATTAGGTCAATAGTGCACATTGTCAAATAGGTCATCTATTGTGGGACAGAGGGAATATAAGTGAAATTTAAGTTTTTTGTAGGTAATTTGTGTTTTAGGTTCTAGCAATTTATATTATTTATTTTTCCTTTTGATCTATAAACTAGGGTTGGAAATGAGTCGAGCTGAGTCGAACTTGCTTCAGCTCGGCTCAACTCGATAAAATTTAGTTCGGCTCAAAACTCGACTCAAGTTCGTTACAAACTATTTTTTTAGCTCAAATTCGACTCGATTCAAGCTCATGAACAACTCAGTTCAGCTCAATAAATTCGCTTAAATAATCAAATGAACCAAAAAAAACTACATTTTTTTTTTGAAGGGCAAAAAAAAACTATATTAGTAGCTAACCTAAAAACCCATTGTATGGGGGGAAATAAACAATGGCACAACTTTCTTGATTGATAATACATTCGGTGAATAACACCTTGTTTTATAACAACAGTGCAATTGGTACTGTTTAATTTCAGGCGATGTGGGACTAAAACGAGTACAATTTTCTTGTTTCTGCTCTTTCCTTATTCTACTTTTTTATTTTTTTTACGTAATTCTTTCTTTCTTCAATTAATTGTATCTTGGTTTTAGCTTTATGAATGTAATCTCAACTTCCATCAGAAAAGAACTACAATCCAAATCTTCTTCTTTTCTAATTAATTAATTAATTTAAGACATCAAACCTTCTATGTTGGTACATATACATGCAATAATAACAATTCAAGAACGATGATATTGGGGAGAGTTTTTAAGTGTGAGATTTCTAAGTGTTAAATATAACTAAAAATTAATTACAAAGTGTGTGTATACCATATATATATACATAACGAGTTGATTCATGAACCAAACGAGTCGAACTATATATAGTTCATGTTCAACTCATTTGTTTAACGAACTTAATTTTCAACTCAAGTTCGACTCATTTGATTCATGAATCAAATTCAACGAATTAATTACCGAATCGAATTTCAAACTATTTTTGAGCTGGTTCGGTTCATTGTCGGCCTATATATTTCTATATTTAGTTAAGTTTTTGGTATCTATCACGTGACAATCATTCATATGATGGTGTGTGGCAACTCAAGTGCTATTTGACACCAAAAATATGTTGCAACGTGTCATGTCAGCACATATCGTCTAAATTTGATCACATGATGGACCAAAAATATTATTTTTTTCCCTCAAAAAAAAAAACAAGAATAAAAATAATTCACATGACTATGCCTAAAAAAAATATTTAAAGGAATACAATAAAAAATTATTACAGTCTCTGTCTTACATTAGATGTCATTATAATTAAATATAATTTTACAATATCAATAAAATATTTTAGTTAAGAAAATATCAATAAAATATTTTATCAAAAAAAAAATCAATAAAACATTAATGTATGTTTTCTTATACTCTTTATAACTTTCTCTTTTTGCAATATTTTCAATTTCTCTTTCTTAAACTATTAACAAACCATATTTTTATAAAATAACTCATAATTTTATTTTCCAAACAAAATTATCTACGTTTCTTAATTTATATGAAATTTTAAATAATTAAGGAAAGATGAAGAGTGTTACATGGACTAAAAACATAAGTTAGCCTTACTGAAATCAATTTTTCCAAAAACAAATAACTCAATCAAATTTTTTTACCCTAAAACTTAAAGGTGTTTGCGCTGTGATTTGATTTAGTTTTAAGGCTAGTAGTCATCCTAACGTAAGATAAAAAAAGTGTGCGGTTGTTCCCGTGAGCATAACTCAGTTGGTAGGGACATGCATTGTTATATGCAGGGGTCGGAGTTCGAACCCCGGACACCCCACTTATTCATCTTAAAAATAGGTGAATTCTACCCACTAGACTACTTGACAAAAAAAAAGTATGCGGTTTGGTTTGATTTCGTTGACTTTTAAAATGAAAATCGAACCAAACCAATGCGGTTTTTGTGAGACAATATATATTTTTTGTTTACAACTTATTTTCCGCAATGTTTCGAATTTCATCGAACATTATAATTTTAATTTCGTCCATCAATGTTCATATAACCATAAACCAAATTAAAAACATAGACAAAAAAATAACACTCTTCGGTAAGAAATACAAAATACTAAAATTTTATCATTCGCTAAAAATTCCCATTGAATATCTATAATTTAAGATATAACTAACATAAATATATCTATAAAATTAGTGCGTCTAGCATCAAATAAAAACACACAAATACATTTTTGAAATAAAAAGTAAAAAGAAACTTAGTATAAAAAAATGTCATTCCATGAAAGATCCGATTAAGCTTCTATGGGTGCTAGATTGGATGACATAAGTTTAATTGGTGTTTCTCTTAAGTTGTTGTTAGATGTTGTTTGTTTTTGATATTAAAACAAAAACCGTCAACCTAATTAAACCGTGAGCCTGGGAAGTTAAGTTAAAAACGACTCAAATACATCCAAATCAAACGTAATTTTTTGTTGTTTCAATTTATGTTAGTTTAATTTGCGATTTTTCTTGAGTTGATTCCATTTCAACACCCCAACTAAAAATACAAACATTCTTATAAGAAAACAATGGGGTGAATCCATTTACTAAGAAGTTAAAACGAAAAAAATAAAAACCGACAGTTATTGAGATGAATCGTTAATCGTCTGATTATGAAACACGTACACCACACAAAACCTTCTCTCTCTCCCTCACAAAGTGTAAATCCGTTACGATAATTGCCTAAACAGTCGCTTCTAATAATTCCTCTTCATATATTATTCCTTTTCTTATCTCTTTCCAAAATCTCTCTTCATTTTTTCCCTTCTTATTCATTCTTCTTCCAAAATCATGAACAACAATCACTCCTAATAATTATTCAAAATCCCAAATGACGACAAGCCACGCTCTCACTCATTCACGTCCAACGCCGCGTGGTAAAAGACGCGGCGTTGGCGAAACAGTCGGCAGCGCAGCAGCAGAATGCGCTGCCGTATGCTGTTGCTGTCCATGCACGGTTCTCAACGTCGTTGTACTCGCTGTCTACTCCGTTCCGACAGCTCTTTTCCGTAAAGCCGTTCATCGAAGACGACGTAGGTTAATGAAAAACAACAACGTTAACGTGAAGAAAAACAACGTTAACGACGTGGTTTTGTTACAGTCGCAGAGATCAAGCAGTGTTGCTGGGAATGATATTAAGATTGATTCGTTGGAAGAGCATTTCGTGAAGGATCGTGCGGCGGAGGAGAAATCGAAGGAGGTTGCGTTGGAGAAGGAGATGTGGGCACGGTTTGCGGGAACCGGGTTTTGGAGAAGTGATTCTCAACATCAACCGTGAGTTAGTTGAACCGGTGAACCGAACCGGTGAAACTTTTGTATATGAAAAGGATCGGTTATTTCGGCAGAAGATGCGTTCGTTGATTAAGGCAAATGCAAACGTGTTGATGGTTGCGGAAATATCTAGAGTTTGTTTATTTATTAGATTAATAATAATAATAATAATAATAATAATAATAATAATAATAATAATAATAATAATGTACTTTGTGTTTTTTAAATGATTATTAGTTTTTGGAAATGAATGTATATATTTTTTCTGATATTATATTATGTAAAATTTTGGAATGCAGTGCAACATTCTCATGATGCTTGATTGTCAATTTTTGTGTTTGGATCGTTGCATAATTTTGGTCGACATGGAAGAACTGTTGAATTGATTTACGTTGATTTGTGTGGTACTTGTTTTTTTTTTTTTTTTTATGAATTGATTGGTGGTTCTAGTGCAAGGTTGATAACAGTGGAATATGAAATAGCACCCACTTTATGTTACAATTATAGGCATACACAAAAAAATTAGGCATATTACATTAATCTAAATAAACATATATATACAAAAATATAGGCATATAACATAAATCTATTAGTTGCCTAGAGTTTTGTTTTATTGGAGTGTTTTTCTACAATACTGTAATGCATTTCTTACGGAATTGTGGGGTGTTTTTGGAAGCCTATCTGTAGCTTATCCTCAAAGATGCGGAATGGAGCTTTTTATTGACCGATCCATTGTTGTCGCAGTCATCTATGGTGTTGAGGTTTCGTCTATGGTTGTTCGATGTAGGGGTGGCAAAAAAAATCCGTGTCCGTGGGTATCCGTGGATAAAATCCGTCATGGGTACGGGACGGGTAGTTAAACGGGTACCTACGGGTATAATAAACGGGTATTTAACTACCCGTTATTTTAAGGACACGGATACGGATTTGATGATACCCGTGCCCGTGGGTATCCGTACCTGTTAATAAATTAAGTAAATTACTAAAATATCTATGTGTATATATAAAATAACTTCGAATGCATATGAATATTTGGATGTTTATTTGGATTTTAATCCTTTAGTGCTTTTATTTGGAGGTTTTTTTATACTTTTTGAATGTTTATTTGGAG
>Ga0315914_1006963_pt1 | contig 15837 bp, 7 predicted proteins | sample MpolenodulesMG_FD_203920 | JGI IMG/M metagenome (GOLD analysis project Ga0315914, IMG submission 203920) | Medicago polymorpha root nodule microbial communities from Los Angeles, California, United States - elongated nodules | ecosystem: Host-associated > Plants > Roots > Nodule | place: USA... | reverse complement strand
AAAGATCCATTTTCATCAAAAATCAAACTTCACACAATTAGAAGACAAACATAAAAGTCCATTTTCATCTAAAATCAAATTTTACACTATTAATCACATATCAAAATTGTTTGTTGACAAAATTCACATATCAAATTGAGATAACATAAAAAAAAAAAAAACTTTATACTATTAGTCTTTATATGACACAGAAAAAATAGATCCCAGATCAGATCAAGTAAATTTACTACCATAAAAACCTATGTCATCAAAAATCAAATTTTACACTATTAATCACATCAAATTAGATTTTTTTTGCAAAATTCACAAATCAAATTGAGCTAACATAAGCAAAAAAAAAAACTTTTTCTTCAAATAATCAAACTTCACACAATTATTCACAAATCAAATCAAGCAATTGAGTAAAACAACATTAAAAAAAACATTTTTATCAAAAAAAATCAAATCTTCAGAATGAGTTAGTCTTTATAAAACAAAATGAAGCAAGATTGAATAAAAAAGAGCAAAAGGGTCAATGAGAAAAGCTTACATTTTTGGGCATTGAAGAACATAAGAGCTTTATGAAGAGCAAGAGTATAATTATCAGGAGGAGGATGTTTCTTATGATGTCTAGGAACAGTTTTAACAATCAAAGTAACAAAACCAGCAACAAAAGCAGCAAACAATATAGTTCCAACAGTCCAAACAAAGATCTTGCGGCTGACAATGATACAACCCAGATCTACATATTTCTTCTTCTTCTTCTGTTCTGTTGGACCTAACAACCAACTCTGTTGTGTTTCATCTAAGGGTCTTGATAAAGCTGCTCTGTCTAACTCGTTTAGGTTCCTGCTACGATCTTCATCAGTTGCTGAATCTGTTGCATTGATTTCCAATGGTCCTCCCCATGGATCACGTCCGTACATGCTCATTTTGGTGTATGGAGATTATGCCACCGACAAAGATGAACAATTTAGAGAGAGAAACAAAACAAACATGAGATGTATGAATGTGTTTATGTATCTATGTCTTGTTTTTCTCTCTCTAGAACTAGAAATGGAGTGAGAAGTGAAATGAATGAGCTGAGTTGAACTATAAGTCCATTTGTGTTTGCTGGCTGGTTTTTAGCTGTCTCTGCATGTGATTCTTTTTATATATTTTTTTCATTATTTTCTTTATTTTATTATTTTCATTTTTTGTGAAGATTTGATATATATACCATTATAATCTCAACTTGTATTTACAATGACATTTTTTTTTTTATAGGTAAATGTATTTAGTTGTTACTAAGTTATGTGTTGGGCATCCTTGTTAAGGAAAAGAAATTGATGTCACACTTCAACCATATGAGTTACGCATTGGGAATTATTCACAATGACATCTCTAATATAATCAACAATGTTCAAATAATGACAACAATAATAAGGTTAGTAACACAACTTTTTTTTTTATCGAACAAAATTCATATAGATTCTATCTGATTTAGTAAGATCCACGTAAAGTTTAACGGTTAAAATATAGTGTATATTCAAGAGTGGACAATAGAATTGGACCGAATATCAAATTTTAAAAAAAAATGTATGATAGAGAGGATGAGATCACCATTACATTTGATAAAAATGTGACTTTTGCTAAAAATGGATACTCATATTAACTTGTTGTCTAGCAAAATAAATTAAATTTGTTTGCTATACTTTGGATTCTTAAAATTCTAGCAATTGGGATGTTTTTATCAAACATTAACACTTTGAGCTTGATGTTTTGTTGGAGGTAAATAAGATTTTATTAGTGCTCAATTGAATGTAAGTTTTTTATTACTATAGACAATTGTCAAGGGTATAATTTTCACATTATAAGATGAATTGAGTTTAATGTGGTAGTCATGGTGGATAATAATAGTTCTATATGGGAACCCAGTTAAAATAAGTTGTGAACATGATTTCAGTTGTTGTATTGCAGTTAAAAGAGGCGAGAGTTCTTAAATTTTAAGTGATAGTATTTTTTAACTTGCAAAATGGAACTCAATTTCTTATTTTTGCCCTAGTGACGTTATTATAAGATAATAATAAGCATCTAATGACTTTGTTTTCTATAAAATGTTTTGGTGGAAATTTGATTTATTGATTAGTTGGATTGGAGATTTTTGGTTGAAAAGACAAATGTTTTTGGCCATTTTTCTTGGACAGTAGTGACGGTGCGTTCTTGGCATACTCTCGTATACTCTCGTAATAATTGGGTAATATTCTAAGTCATGTGGGTTGTTACTTATCTTTCATTTTCATATATTGTTTATTATCTTCTTTTTTTTAAAGATTTTATGAGTCTTATTTTATGGCAAGGTAAATTGAATTAATTTGGTAGAAGACACTGACCAGCTAGCTGATCGAAAGAGACAGTCTGTCTAAAACCCAGTACCCCTCTCCTTCTAATTCTAATTAACAATAATATAATAAAATCATTTTTCATACAATATTATCTTTTTTTGAGGGATTTCATACAGTATTATCATCAATTTAGTTTAATATAAATAATAATGATATTTCTAAAAAAAGTATAATAAAAATGGGTTCCTTGGTACTTCTATTTATTTGTATGAATCTATTGCAACCCTCAAATATCGGTGATTAGAATAATCTAATCCACCCACCTAACGGTAGATACAACCCAGCTTGCTAAATCACAGTAATTAAATATTTGATTTGTATGGTTAAGTAATGTACACAGAATTTTAAAGTAAAGTTTTGTAAACGAATATACCCTTTATTATTGTTATTTATTTATTGTAGTATTTGAAAAGCTTTACAAAAAAGAACCAAGCACGACATTTCAGCTTTAGTTTTCAACCAAAGGTTTGCGTTTGCCGACACTCAAAGATATATCTATCAATTCATCCACTTATTACATGCTTTTCATTCCATTCTCTATTCCACGTTTTTGTTTAGGAAAAATCCACCATGATTTTTCTACGCTTAATAAAAAATAGGATTAATAAGTCTTTACCTCCTGTAATATAGATCACTTTTGATTTTTCCTTCAATGAATTTTTTTTGTTAGATTCCGCCCTTGTAAAATAAATTTGTTTTGAAGTACCCCCTGAACCAGTTGACTGTGAATTTCGCTGATGTGACACGCTGAATCACCTTTTTGTGCTAACGTGGTGCGCTGATTGTATAATTTTTTATTTTTTATTGTGTACACGTGGCATTTGTGATTTTCTTTTCAAAAAAAATGAAAAAATACCAAAAAATTAAAAAATTCTGGAAAAATTAAAAATTCTGAAGAAATTAAAAAAAATCTGGTAAAATGAAAAATAATGAAAAAATTCTAGAAAAATTAATTAAAATATTCTGGAAAAGATTAATATATATCAAAATTTTCGAAAAAATTATATAAAAAAAAATCTAAATTAAGTTCCTGAAACATTCTGGAAAAGATTAAGTTCCCCAAAAAAATTGAAATTTTTATTTTTTGTATAAAAAACAAACTTTTCAACTTCGTATAAAATATTTGAACTTTTTTTAAAAAAATTCAAAATATTTTAAGTTCCTGAATTTTTCCTTTTTTTTATAAAAATTCTTATAAAAAATAACACTTCTTATAAAAATTTCAGGAACTTAAACTCTTTCGAAATTTTTTAAAATAATAAGAAAATATATTTCAAAATTTTTCTTTTAAAATTGAAAAGTTTGTTTTTTTATTTTTTATACAAAAAATAAAAATTTCAATTTTTTCAGGAACTTAATTAAGATTTTTTTTATAATTTTTTTGAAAATTTCGATACATATTAATCTTTTCCTGAATTTTTTATTTTTTTCATATTTTTTTTCGTGTAAATTTTTATTTTTCCATAATTTTTATAGATTTTTTTCTTTATTTTTCATTTTAATTAATTTTTTAAGATTTTTTTTTTTAGAAAAATCACATATGCCACGTGTGCACAATAAAAAAATAATTATACAATCAGCGCGCCACATCATCAGAAAAGGTGACTCAGCGTGCCACATCAGCAAAAATGCACAGTCAGCTGGTCTAGGGGGTATTCCAAAACAAACAAAATTTACAAGGACGGAATCTGACAAAAAAAATTTACAGGGGGAAAACCAAAAGTGACCTATATTATAGGGGGGTAAAGGCCTATTAACCCTAAAAAATAATAATATTGTTTGTCATCATAAATAATAATAATAATAATATTGTTTTGCATGTTATACAAACTGTCTAAGGGGTAAACTGCTTAGACTTGCATAGTGTTTGATGCAATACCTCAATGATTTTTTTTTCCTATTAGTTGATGTGTAGATATGGCTGACAATAAGAGATAGACTTAGGTTAAGAAGGGCCGATATAGACCAACAACATACGCAAAGTGAATGCTGCAGTGAACCGTCCTTCTAAACGGGAACAACATAGAAACCACGATGGAGAGCGAACCTTGTAGATGGGCCCGTAACAGGTGGTTAGCCGTACACCAGAAGCGCTTGAGCAGTGGTATGAGGTTCAACATGATGACCAACTTCAGGCTCCATCACCACCACCGCCACCTATGACATTTGATGGTGGGCTTTTGACTTATCTCTACTGCTTGATTTCCTGCATCATATTGCCGTCAAGATTTGGGTGGGAGAAGTAAATAAAATTATCTCGGTCAAATTCAAGTGTTTTTCTTATTTATGTTTATTTTATTATTTTTTATTTCAGGGGTGCAATCAAGCACTTTGATGCATTGCATGGCAAGAAGATAAGTCTAAGTGAGTTGCCAAGCCCAACAAAGCATATGGATTGGTTTTGAAATCTAGTGCATGCTTCTGGTCTTGTCTAACTTCTTGTGAGAATGTTCAAGAATGTTAGTTCAAGCCTATGTACAACTTTGACTAAGCGGTGGCATGAAGAGACTAGTGGCTTCCACCTGTCAATTGAGGAGATGAACATCACATTGAATGATGTGTCATGTATTTTGCACATCCTGATTCATGGCAAGTTGGTCAATAACTTTGCTAAAATCTCCCAAGAGCAAGATGATGCTCTTATAAGCCAGCTGCTTGGTGTTGAGGAAGACAACGTGACTACTGAGTGCGATAAAATTGGGTTTCGTGAGAAACTTGTTTAAATGAAAGATGAAGAGTCTCCGTGAACATAATTCAATTAGTAGGGACATTGCAAGTAATATTCAGGGACCTAGGTTCGAACGTCATATTCTTCACTTATTCACCTTATAGGGTGAATATTTAGCTATTAGACTACTTGACAAAAAAAAGGAAGGAAAGAAGTCAACACAAAACGACATATCCACTTGATATATTGTTATATATTACAATTAATATATTACTCCCTCCTGAAGGTGAGCAAAACACAAGAAGAGAGTTGAATTGTGTTAGCTTTTTCTCTTCTTTTTTTAACTAAGTCCAGAGTCTAGAGTCTGATAGAGTTCAGAGTCTGGAACAATGTTCAGAGTCTTATGTAGCGGATATAAAAGGGAGAGAGAGAGACAAACAATTATTCTGGTTTCTTCCACAATCCGGAAGTAGTTCAGTCCCCCTTGCAGTTCCCATGAGATTTCCACTATAATCACACATGATTACAATTGCTCAAGCACACAAGCAAGGGACTTTAAATACTCAAGCACACAAGCAAGAGATTTCTTATGCTCAAGCACAAAAGCAAGATACTTCCTAAACAAATAAATTACAAAGAATAAGTTTGGTTGAACACTTGATATACAATCAGTGGTGTTCACAATACAAAACAATTCAGACTCTAAGACTTAAGAATTTCTAAGATATGAAAGTTTATAAGAATTTCTAAGTGTTTGATGCACAACAATTTCAGCAGAGTTTTGGCACAAGTAATATATTGTAGAGTCTCTACTAAGCTTCAAGTCTTCGTTCCTTTATATAGAGGTATGAAAGAGACGTTGTAGAGTTGTCAGCACATCAAAGAGTCGTTGTAGAAGCTTGATCAATCATCATTGATTTGTTGCTTGATATGGTTAATGTCCTAGGAAGGAATAATTTGAAAATCATTTCGTGATTGGTATTTAACCGTTACAATACAGTAGAAACATGATTGTAGCTTGTACCATGCGCAGGAAATGTTGGAGTAGTGGAGGTAGTGGTTGTATAGTTGTACTATTGTCTTTCATTGTCCTTTCTCTGTGGATAAGCCTCAAATGCCTTCTAGTTCTTTAGAATATCCGTTTCTCTAGCCTTCTATTCCTTTCGCATATTTGTGTCTTCAAATATCCATAATAACTAACTTCACGTTCTTCACTTCAGCTTCTGATGAAACTTCAGACTCTGATAGTCAGCTTCTGGATGATCTTCAGACTCGGACTCCTTCAGATTCTGACTTGCAACTAAGCTTCCTTTGAAAATTCTTTTGCTCTAATTTGTTCTTCTAAAACCAATACTTTGCTTTACGACATATAACTTTTAGTCTATGGTCCTGCACACTTGAACAAATATTAACATATTCAATTGAACTTTTAATACCTTGTTATCATCAAAACTTAAGAGGTATTGTTAAACTCATTTTATTCCAAAACCTCCGTCCCATAATAACTGAACTTTTTGTACAAAAAAATATTGTCCTAAATTAGCTGACCCATTTCACTTTTCAATGCAATATTAATTACTTTTTTCCAATTATAACTCTAATTAATATTACTTTTATTACCCCCAATTCAATATATTTCACTCTGCTTTTATTATAGTGGAGAATCCACCGATACTTAACAAAAACACTTAAAACCATTTTTTTTTCTCTCTCTCTCATTCATTTATACATTTTTCTTAATACGTGTGAAATAAGTAGACGACTCACTTAATGCGGGACGGAGGGAGTATAACTATTATAATTTGTTTTTTATATGTATTATAACTATTATCATTGTTTGCTTAAAAAAAGGTCTTGTTAACCGGTGCCCCCGAGGCACTGGTTAAAGAATCTATAAATAGAATTTCTATGATGGAAATATAAACTGTAACTTTTTATCAAGTAATAATTAGATTACTTTTTAATAAAAACTTACTTCTTTTGGTGCTTAATCAATGCCCCGTGGGCACTGGTTAACATTCTCTTAAAAAAAAACTATTATCATTGTACCTCCTAAAAATACTATTATCCTTTTTATTTAGAAGATATAATAAATTAGGTATAATTAATTTATTAGTGATAACAATTTTCTATGCATGAATTGTATCTTCTAATGATATTTTTTTAGTGTAAAATAATTAGTTGACATACCAAAAAAAGAACGTTATTTTCTGTAATCACGTTATATTTGCGCTGTTTGCAGAAAATAACGAAAAAACAATTAAATAACATAAAAAAAAGACATTTTTTTATTAAGAAAAAAAAAAGACAAAGTTGATCGATGACATCTTGTCACTTTTTACAACTAATAAAAATGTTCAGTATTTTTTTATACAAAAAGAGGATTTTTCTTTAAAAAAAACGACATGTATCAAAAAATTAAAAGGGGTTATTTTTATCATTTTGCTAGTCTATTTTTTTCTTAAGTCTGCCGTGAATAAGGTCAAAATAAATCTGTTTGCTATGCTTAATACTGTTACAATTGTTGTGTATTGTTCTTCCTGGTATGTTCTTTCGATTTCAATGGGATTCATCTAATTTTTAATTGATAATTTATATGATATTGTAAAAATGATGATAAAATAGTTTAAACGAGAGTTAAAAATGAAAGAAGATAAGTTAGCATAAAAAAGTGTATCCCCTTTATATATTGTTACAGATTATACTTAGTATGTTATAACTATTATCAGTTTGTTTCTTGGGTGGTGAGGATTTTAGGAAAATTTTTTCGATGGATTGGGACTCTATTTGTTTATCGAGGGAGGATGGTGGATTAGGTGTGAGAAGGGTGAGGGAGTTTAATGTGTCTCTGTTGGGGAAGTGGTGCTGGCGTATGTTGGTTGATAAGGAATGTTTATTTGCAGGTTAGGTACGGGGAGGAAGGGGGCGGCTGAAGGAGGGTGGGAGAGATAGCTCTTTGCGGTGGCGGATGATTTCTAGCATTCGCCGCAGTGTGGGGGAGTGGGAGGGGAGCTGGTTTGAAGATAATTTGCGTAGGGTAGTTGGTGACGGAGGTAGCACATATTTTTTGGTCAGATACTTGGGTGAGGGTGTGCCTTTGCAGGTACAATTTCCTCGCCTTTTTGATTTGGCGGTTGATAAATGGGTGACGGTGCGTCAGATGGAGAGTAGGGGGTGGGGCGATGGAGGTGCTGCCTGGGAGTGGAGGAGGCGCCTTTTGGCGTGGGAGGAGGAGTCGGTGTCCCAGTGTGCATCTGTGTTGCATAATGTTGTTTTGCAGGACCATATTATTGACAGGTGGCGGTGGCTTCTTGACCCTATTAATGGTTATTCCGTTGAGGGTACTTACTCTTATCTCACGGCGCCGGGTATCCATTTAGAGTGTGGGATGTCTGTCGATTTGTGGAAGAAGCAAGTTCCACTTAAGGTATCTGTTTTTGTTTGGCGATTTCTCCGCAATCGAATTCCCACTAAAGACAACCTTCTCCCTAGGCGCATCATTTCTCTTGATGACACTTCTTGTACCGGTGGGTGCGGTTCTTCCGAGACCGTGACTCATTTACTCATCCATTGTGATTTTTTTTGGTATGGTGTGGCATCGTATCTATCAGTGGCTAGGCATCTCATATATTGTTCCAGCATCAGCTAGTGATCACCTTCATCATTTTGGTCACTTGGCGGGGATACCGCAATCGTCACACTCTTTTCTGACGGTAATTTGGATGACAGCTATCTGGGTTATCTGGAAGGAAAGAAACAACATGATTTTTAACCAGAAGATTGACACCTTGGATCATTTAGTAGACAAAATTAAAATTATGTCTTTTTCGTGGCTACAGGCAAATATGCCTACTTTCGCCTACAGTTACAATGACTGGTGGCGTCACTCTTTACCTTGTATGAGTGTTCTTTTGTAGCTTGTTTTGTCGTATTTTCTTTAGGATTGCTTTTTATGGCACTAGACCTGTAACTGTGTTTTTTGGTGGGCGGTTCTCCTTTGCACACCTTTTGTGATATAATATATTCCATTTTGGCTTGTTCAAAAAAAAAAGTTTTACACCCTAAATAAAAACTATTCTTTTTATTTAGAAGATATAATAAATTTAATATAATTAATTGATCAATGACAAACAAGTCTTTCTTGTATAAATTGTATTTTCCAACTATACTCTTTAGTAAAAAATAATTAAGCGACATACAAAAAAATAACACATTTTCTGCAATCAACGTTGTTTATGCGTCAATTACATAAAATAACATAAAAGCAACTAAGTAACGAATAAAAATGTTTGTTGGGGATGTATTATTGTATCTGTCAGTTGCTTCTGTTTGTTGACTGATGAAACTTCTGAGCATTTGTTTCTCCGTTGCCCCTTTGCAATGGCGATGTGGAATTGGATTGGGGGAAAATTAAACTTTTTGTTTCATTGCACTTCTTTTGAGTCACTGCTTCTTTCTATTCCTCAACATCACTCCTCTCAGGTTCGTGATATTTTTTTGGCTGCTGTTGTGCACACTTTCCATTTGATTTGGTTTGAAAGAAACTCCGTGCGTTTCTCTTCGTAACCTACTTCTCTTCATGCGGTGCAGCTGCGTACTCAAACCGCCATCTCTATGAGTGGGAACCTCTCCGCCGGTTAATGTGTTGCTTCAGATGTTACAATTCTTGATGCTTTTTCTGTCTCACACCACAACCGTCGTATTAGAGAGATTATGTTGGTAAGTTGGAAGGCGCCTTCAACACCTTGGTTAAAGGTTAATACGGATGGCTCGGTCGTTGGATCCTTAGGCGCTTGTGGAGGTTTGTTTCGTGATCATTTTGGTGCTTTTCTTGGCACCTTTGCTTCTAATATTGGCACATCCTTTGTTTTCTTTGTGGAAATATATGGTTTCATCCTGGCTATGGAGTTTGCAGCCAGTAACGGTTGGAGAAACATTTGGTTAGAAAGTGATTCCACCAGTGCTTTGTCTGTTTTCAAGAACAAATCGCTTGTCTCGATGTTGCTCAGAAACTGATGGCATAATGCTTGCAATCAAGGGATTCAAGTTATTTCCTCACACATCTTCAGAGAAGGTAATTGTTGCGCCGATTTGCTAGCTAATATGGGTCACTCTTTACATGGTACGGTTTGGTATTCGGTGCTGCCGCAAGATTTGCTTTCACATTTCTTTAGGGACCGTCATGGCTTGCCTAACATCCGGTTTCCTTAGACGGTGTTTCTTGTTTTTCCGTTATTTGCTTCTTTCTTTTTTTATGTTCTTTTTGCTTTGAGGGTTTTGGTCTAGTCCCCTCTTTTACATCTTTTTCCTTTTTTTAATAAAATTTTCTTTGAGCTGGCCGACATAGGATGGGGGTCCTTTGGGGTGTCAACCTAGTTGGGATGTCGTTGCTTTCCCTTGATGTCGGTCCACACTCCTGGCTTAGCAAAAAAAAATGTTTAATATTTTTTTATAAAAAAAAGAGGATTTTCTTACGGAATAAATGACATGTTTCAAAAAATTAAAAGGGGTTATTTTTGTCATTTTTCTAATGTTTTATTTGCTTAAGCCTATATTGGATAAGGTCAAAATAAGGTTTTTCTACTGTGATCAATATTGTTAAAATATTAAAATGAAAGATAAAATTGAGATCGCTAGTGTTCTTCACCTAGCATGAGCGCTGCTTTGAAACTTTCAAATGGTCATAATCTCAATTCTATTAATTTTGCAATCAGTTTGGCTCACGTCAAAGCAATTCAAGCCTACAATTGTGTTTTCATTTGGGGTGTGATTCAATCCCCTTGTGGAATTCCATATTGTGCTTGCTTTTTGGCCTTTTTTTAATTAAGTGTTCGGTTACTTTGTTAATTCAACAATCAGCTGTGTATTGTTGGATTGAATCCTTTTGTGCAATCACGTGTACTAATTACCTTGAATTCACTTATGTCCACTCGTGAATTTCACTTGATTCCATTGAAATATTGAGTTTGTGGTGGGATTCTATTTTAACACCAAGGCCTTTTATTGAATCGACACCAGCTACTTCAGATGGCATTCGATTGGCTTGGCAGAATTTTCAGGCTCGTCAGCTCCTCCGCTGGTCGTACAAATTCCTTCCTCATCAGCAAATCATGTACCTCCGAAATCTTTTGCAGTGGCGATTGGTGGCAGGAGTTCGACCACCGATGAAACACCTCTTATGGTTCCTTGTGTTAAGGGTGATGCTTTGTGTATTCACATTGGTCATAAAGAATACAAGAAAGGTTTGGCTAAATGTCAGAATGCTCTTTGAGGACGACTAACATTAAATAAGGGTGACAAACCTTATACGACATGTGATCTGATTACGAAGTTAGGACAATTTTGGAAACAACTGGTAAATGGAAATTGGTATCGCTTGGCAGGGGATACTGTGATTTTCATTTTGAGTTTACTGAGGAAATTGGTATCACTTGGCAAGGGATACTGTGAAATTGGTATCGCTTGGCAGCCCCACGAGCATCGTAGTGATGTAGGTGCCTCTACTTCAAGGACAAATAATATCTCATTCTGCTACACATATTACGGATGTTGTTGCCAATTCTTTTAGTTTTGCTTTAGATAATGTTCCAAACGAAATTCCACAGGGTACGTTGCCCCAACCCTATATTACTGTGTTGGAATTGGTTTATGAGGTTGAGCATGATGACGTGCATTCAGATGGCGTGGAGCTAATGCTTCATAAGTCTCAGGAAGGTGTTTTCTAAGGTTTTTGTCGCATTTGCTCCGCAATCATCTTCGGTAAACCACGATGACGTGCAATTGATCTCCTCTGGGATAGTTTCCTCCGCTTCTGTTAGGGAGAAGCGCCCTTCTCTGGTCCAACATAAGGTAGCGCGCAATGACGTGCACATTGCATCCCCCTACAGATTCGCCATCAGATTTCTCTTCTCCAGAGCAAACTCAGATTCCAGTCACCCACAACAATTAGGAGGTAGTTCAGATTAGTTGTGAGAATGTTGTGAGTCCAACACAGACAGTGGAGGGATAACATCAAGCAGTTGCCTCGACTGAAGTTACAGTGAGTTCATCGGTGCTAGGTGACAGCAACACGATATTGGTTGCGCATGAGAACGGGCATGAATCACACAGTAATCTGAATATGCAGCATGACTCGGAATTGTGGCGTAGGATTCGTGAGCATGATAAGTGGTCAACATAAGTGTCATTCACACCTGTCTTATTAAAGAAACAAAAGCAAAAGATAAAGGAAATTCAGCTTGGGAAGTCGTCGTATCGAACCCGTTCCAGAGGTGAAGCCTCTCCAATTACCCAATGAATTTTTTTTATTGGAATGTTCGAGGTGGTATAATGCTTGTAATCTTGGTGTTCAATTACAAAAAAAGGCAACTGTTGCGCAGATAAGTTAGCAAATATGGGTCATTATGTTATGGGTTCAGTCACCACGAGAGTTGCACTTTGATTTCTATAGGGACATATGTGGTTTTCCTAGTTACAGATTCCCTGAAGCGGTTTTTGATTTTCTTCCCTTTTGTTTTCCTTTTTTTTTAATAATATTTTTTTGAGTTTTGCGGCATAAGATGGGATTCATCGGAGTGCCAACCTAAGTGAGATGTCGGTGTTTTCCCTTGATGCATTTCCTTTCTCCTGGCTTGTATAAAAAGATCTTAAACATTTTTATTCATTATAAAAAGTGACAAGATGTCATTGATCAACTTTTGCTTCTCTTTTTTTTTTTGAGAGAACTTTTTCTTCTCTTTGGTATGTCCCTTAGTTGTTCTTACATTATTTTCTGTCAATGACGTAAAAACAATGTGATTGCAAAAAATAATGTTCTTTTTTTATAAGTCACTTAATTATTTATACACTAAACAATATAGTTGAAAGATACAATTCATACACGGAAGAACTATTTGCCCCTAATCAATTATTTAAATTTAATTTATTATATTTTCTAAGCAAAAGTGATAATGATTTTTTCAGGGGTAAAAATGGTAAAAGTTATAATATATAATAATAATAGTCTATAATTTATCTATCTATCTATTATTATAAATTGAAAGATAGCCATGCAATCCCTGTTTCCCAACCTTGATGCCCAATTTGTCTATTTTGTCCTCTACTTTTTGTTACCTCATTTCAATTTTACCCTCCTACTCTTATCTCTCATCTCTACGTCACCACTATAAATATATAACTACTTTCTAGAATAGATATTATTCTCTGTATGAAAAAGAATAGGTAATAATTTTTTTCATAAATATTATTGAGCAGATTAATATTCAACTTTTTTTTTTGGGTAATATTAATATTCAACTTATATTTGATCTTAATTTATATAATATAACATATTTGACCTTCCTTTAAAAAAACATATTTGACCTACTTACTTAAAAATACAAAATTTGACTTGATAGGTTAACTATTACCAACTAGATATAACTTGTGTAACATATAGATAAAAAATAAGAATATATGATATATTTTTTTTATAATTGAATTAATATTCAATTTATATGTAATATTATTTTACAGGTTAGGATCTATGCATGTTTTGGATTAATGGTGAAGTAGCACCTTGAATTTATATGAATAATTGTTGCATTTATGATTTAATATTGTATGTGATGTTTAAGGGTGTTACCGGTTAGTTCAACATATGTCACTAGTAGAGTACCGTACTATCCTCATATATCATCTCATGATTCCATTATTTCTTATTGATGAGGTGTGCCCTGTTTACCTTAAGACGTGACTGGATACCTTCGGGGAGCATGCAACTCATTATATGGAGCTTCACAACTTTAAATATAAACATGACTTTGTTACTGATACATTTTTTGATGTATTTAGGCAAGCGAGAGCTTCTATGAAGAAGGAGAGGCACGTGAACTTCTTGTCTGATCTACTAGATGGAAGATCGACACTTAGGCCACCAAATGTTATGGTGTACGAGTGGGTAGGAGGAAAACATGCATGTGTGGACTTGACTGGGGTTTCACCATTTGTATGATTAAGGGCATATGCTTTTATGGTGGACCAGGAAACCCTCAAAGTCAAGTCAAGCAAAGTAGTTAAACATGAGAAATCAAGTTCTGACAATCAACATGCTTTTATATCATTTGCGTTTGACACTTTTGGTTCCCTGTCACTAGAGACCGTTGACCTTCTATATAGAACTCAAAGGGTTATGCATAACAATGTAATGTCTCATAGGTCCATAAATATCTTGTTCATGATGATTGATTTTACCATCCAAAAATATTTAACGGAGTAGCTTGTTACTCACTTACCTTCTTTCTAGTGTAATTTTCATGCATATATATAATTCCTTAAAGATTAAAAAAATATAGGTTTAAATGCACTTTTATTCCCCTATGTGTCAAAAAGTTGTGATTTTGGCCCCCTTTAAAAAAATGGATATTTTGACCCCCCTAACTTTTGGCCCTCTTTTGATTAACTGATTTTATGCCAATTTCTCAGTCTCTGATGGTGTAAACTGACATGGGGATAGAATGATGCTGATAAGTGGAGTCCAAACTTGCATGGTGTCCAAACTGACATGATAAGTGGAGTCCAAACTAATAAGTGGATCCTTCTTTAGGGGGCCAAAAGTTACATCATGCTAGTTTGGATTCCACTTATCAGCATCCTTTTATCGCCATGTCAGTTTACATCATCAGAGACTGAGAAATTGTCATAATCTCCATCAAAATCAGCCAATCAAAAGAGAGCCAAAAGTTAGGGGGTCAAAATATCCATTTTTTTAAAAGGGGGTCAAAATCGCAACTTTTTGAAACATAAGGGGTGAAAAGTGTATTTAAGCCAAAAATATATTAAAAGTGAGATAGTTCTTTTTGGTTTTAATTCTTTAAAGTAATAATAATGATCTGAAAAATCAAACCAACTGAAAACTCGACGTTTGACCAAAGTGTTCAGAACTTGGCTTTTGGGATAATAACACATATATAACATGTGTCAATATCACTAGAAGCTCCTCAACAAAAAAGCCAAGTATGCTTGTCTTCAAAGCAATAAGAAGGCTTACTTAGTTTAGGAGTCAAGTTGAAATCTAATATAGAATGTTAGAATACATTATTGTAAGGAAAGTATATTTAACCACACATAATTATACCAACAGTATATTGGTCCAAATGAAATTGACTCAGATTTCTTAACAAAGGTATGTGGTTGGACGAAGGAGAGATTAATCATGAACTAGATAAATATAACATGTCTAAAAAAACACACTTATACATATATTTCTCATGATTTTAAACAATTTTCATTATTTAATTACGATTTAGATTCACGTACACTTTTTATATACACCTACTTTTTCATTTCTCCACTTTTGGATACAAAGTTGTGATCAATCGTAGATAAACCTTCAATTTCGGTGGGCTAAGTCCATACAGAGCTTGCTCTGGCTTTAAACGGGGCCCCCACAAGTGAGCGGTGCGATTGGTCCCCTCGGATTAGTCGATTCTCGGATCGGATTAAACAATTGGTCCCCAGCCACCTAGAAATACCATACCAAACCGGCAAAATAGCCTCACAAGAACAGAACAAATGGTCTGTCGATTCCTCCGCTACCCCACAAAACACACAGAGAGTATCACCCTGGTCATGGATGACCCTCCTCCTAAAGAGATTATGGCGGGTAGGCACCCTATCCTGCAGGAGCTGCCAAGCAAAGGCTGTAACACCCCGTATTCCCAACAATGTAAATCATACATGTAAATCAGAGTATTACAACGTATACGGAATGCTACACTTCGTAAAATACTTAAATAATAGAGTAAAATTTTCTATTAATAAAGTAAA
>Ga0315914_1006956_pt1 | contig 15850 bp, 13 predicted proteins | sample MpolenodulesMG_FD_203920 | JGI IMG/M metagenome (GOLD analysis project Ga0315914, IMG submission 203920) | Medicago polymorpha root nodule microbial communities from Los Angeles, California, United States - elongated nodules | ecosystem: Host-associated > Plants > Roots > Nodule | place: USA... | reverse complement strand
TTGTTGTTAATTATTGTTGTTTAGGTTGTTAAGTTCCGTTGATGAATTATATGCTTATTATTATTGAATGTGAAATCTCACCCCTTCTGTTTGAATGTTGCCTCTACGTGGGTAACGTGCAGATAACGAGGATTAACTGCTGATGTGAGTTGACTCTCTCGTGTGTCGTCTTAGGGTCGCTCTGATACGTATCGGGATGAGGATTCTTGCTTTGCTTTCCATTGTTACGTATTGTTTTATGAACTATGTTGTTGAACCTTTTTGGATTAAGATTTTCCTTTAAGTTATTTATGTTGAGGCCGTAGTGCCAAAGATTGTTGAACAAAGTTGTTGATTTCGAAATAATTTTCCGTTGCGATATAAATGAATTTTTGACAGGATTCTTTTGATAAATAGCAACTTTACTCTATTTATGTTTTAAAAGTAGTGTGACATTCCGTTTTACGTTGAATACTCTGATTATTTGTATTATTTACATTGTTGGGAAAACGGGGTGTTACAAGTAGCCCAATTGTTATAAATAACATTTAGAAGGAAAGTAACGTTAAGTCATGTTGTTGTTATCTTGACAAAGAAATAAAATCAAAGTCAAATCACCTGAAAGAAAACTATCAAAATTCATATTAAAAAAAACTGTAAATTACATCTTAATTTTTATTTTTGACTTTGACTTTGATTTTATTTTTTGGTTAGAAAAACAGAAACATGCCTTAATATTAGTTTCCTTCATAATGTTTTAATATGGCTACACCTTTGACGTAAAATAGGAAACGGTTCAGAAGTCATATGAATAGAGGAAACAATTATATTTTTTAAATAAATACTTTTTTTTATATATATAATCCTTTAATTTAAAATGACTTAAAATAGTGGAAATTGGTCTTTAGTCATTTTAGTAAAAAACTAGTGGGTGTATGTTGTTAACTTGCTCCTTATTCTTGCTAGGTGAGTGTGAAATAAGATCTCAATATATATATATGAGACAGGACCTGTTGACACCAGGTGTAAGTCATAAGACTTACACCAAATCTCAACCGTTTAACATAATATATCAAATGGCTCATATCACTCCAACTATCAAATTAAAATAATCCCTAAAGGAGGCAACACATATGATCACGTCTTCTTTCTCTTCTCTTGTTGATTTCATTCTATCAATTTGCATGGTTTATAAAAAGAGAGATGGAGAATTAGACAATCAAGGTGCCAATTAGACAATCAAAGATGAAACAAAAATTATCAATGCGTTGATTCCTTTCTTCTCCTGCAATTGTTTTTTTAACCCTAGTGCGTTGATCGAAACTTCAATTATCAATGATGAAATTAGACAAGCAAGTGTCAATTTATATAAATTCATGACCATACAAATAGTTATTGATTTTGTCAATTTCAGTAGCCATTGATTATTGAAACGCTTTTTAATTTGTTATAGAATTTGGGATAAATTTTTTGTAGTAGAATCTAATTAATCATTATAACTTCCAATTCCAATTGAATATGCACCACCTTCTCACATGTGGGGTAGTCTTCTTGCATATACATGTGAATTCATGAGATCAATTTCAAGAAGTTTGTTGCTGGTATGCAAATCTAGATTTAGATTGCAGTCTCATTGATGAATTAGGTTTCCTGAGACTTTACAATAAAAAGAAATCAAAGGGAAGAGAACGTAATCACATGTGTTGCCTCACTTACGGATTTTTTAATTTTATAGATGGAGTGTTTTGAGCCATTTGATATATTATGTTAAACGGTTGAGATTTGGTGTAAGTCTTATGACTTACACCTAGTGTCAACGGATCTGTCCTCTATATGTGTGTGTGTGTGTGTATATATATATATATTTGTGTGTGTGTGTGCGCGCGCGCGTGTGTATTACTCTTTTTAATTTTTTTACTTTTAAAATCAATTCTTGATAGTATTTCCTTTTTCACTATTCTCTCTTATATTTGTCATTCATGGTTGGTGACAGCACAACAATTCTAAGGATCAGGCTTTTGTGCAATTACAAGTTAGTGACAATATGCAATCAGCAGCATAGACAACTTCTGATCAAGATCGAACGATTTATATTTCAAACTTGAAATTTAATATTATACAAAAAAAATCAAAATCTACCTTAAAATCTAATTCATCTAATCAAAATCAGACAATTCCGTTTAGCTAAATGAAAGTAATTATATTGATGCAATGGTTGCATCCAATCCTAATCCCATTTCTAGAAGATCGTTTTATTTTTCGCAATATTATCTGATCCTTATCCGATTTCTAGAAAATTGTTTCATTTTCTGCACATATCATCTAATCCTTATCCCATTTCCAAAGGATCATTTCATTTATCACGCATATATATATATATATAGACACACACACATATCATCTAAACCTCTCACATTACTCATTAATTCATTCAACCCTATATCCTTGCAACTCGAACCTTAAGTTAGTTGCTATGTTCTGCTACTACATTTTCCTTGCTCTTTTTTTTCTCTCCCTTCTCTTTTTCAAGAGAAAAATATTAACTCATAATCCCAGACACCATAACAAATCACACTTCTCCGCTTCTACTCACACCCCTCCTTCATACCCTATCATAGGTTGCCTTATCTCTTTCTACAAAAACCGCCACCGTCTTCTAGATTTTTACACACATCACCTCTCTGATTCTCCAACTCAAACCATCCTCATCAACCGCCTTGGTGCCCGTCGAAACATCATAACTGCCAACCCTCTCAACATTGAATACATCCTCAAATCCAATTTTACCAATTTCCCTAAAGGAAAACCCTTCACTGAAATCCTCGAAGACCTCCTCGGTTGCGGAATATTCAACGTAGATGGAAAGATATGGTCAAAACAACGCAAATTAGCCAGCCACGAATTCACAACGAGGTCCCTCAAAGACTTTGTTGCGAAGACACTTGAAGATGAAGTACGACAAAGACTTATTCCATTGCTTGAATTGGCTTCTAATGGTAACCATATAATTGACATGCAAGATATTTTAAGGAGACTCACATTTGAAATTGTGTGTAAAGTTTCACTTGGTTATGATCCTTGTTGTTTGGATTTATTTAAGCCTTTGCCACCTCTTTTGTCAGCATTTGACAAAGCTTTTGAGATAAGCGCAATGCGTGCAACTTCTCCGATTCTTTTCATGTGGAAGATCAAGAGGATGCTCAATATAGGGTCAGAGAAATCACTTAAAAAAGATGTTAAACTGGTTCATGAATCGGTGATGGAGATAGTAAGGAAAAAGAAAAAAGTAATTAGTGAAAAAAAATATTTGTGGTATTGATTTGTTGACAAGGTTATTGGAGGCAGGGCATGATGAAATAATGGTGAGAGATATGGTTATTAGTTTTATCATGGCAGGGAGAGACACCACAGCGGCGGCAATGACATGGCTCCTTTGGTTATTATCAAACAATCCAAGCAAAGAGGAGTTGATTGTGAAAGGATTGAGGGGAGTTTTTGGAGGAAAAATTAATGATGATGATTTTGATTTTATTAGGTTTTTTGATTATGAAGATTTGAAAAATATGGAGTATTTGAAAGCTTGCTTATGTGAGTCAATGAGGTTGTATCCTCCGGTGGTGTGGGATTCGAAACATGCCGCCAACAACGATGTGTTGCCGGACGGGACTAGGGTTCATAAAGGTGACAGGGTGACTTATTTTCCTTATGGAATGGGGAGGATGGAGGTGTTATGGGGAAGAGACTGGAATGAGTTTAAACCAGAACGATGGTTTCATGAATCTGTCAGAGAAGGGGATAATCATAGCAATAATGAGGTTTTGAAGTATGTGAACCCTTACAAGTTTCCAGTTTTTCAAGCTGGTCCAAGAGTTTGTCTTGGAAAAGAGATGGCTTTTATTCAAATGGAGTATGTCGTGGCTTCGATTCTGTACCAATTTGAAATTAGGCATGTGTCAGCTGACCAACCAGTTTTTGTTCCTTTTCTTACGGCTCATATGGCTGATGGGTTTAAGGTGAGGGTCCATAAAAGAGTTTAAAATAAAAAGTATAGACACAAAATGAGATCTTAATATTTGTTGTGCATGCTATGCTAGCATGCACTTAGTTCAATCTATTAATTGTTTAACCTCTTTATTTGTTTTTCTCATCGTAATTTTAGGCCCTTCTCTTTTTTAACACATAATATATTTTCATAAAGATTAATTTTGATTATTACAGATCGAATGTAATCGAAATAAAAGAAATTAATTTATTGTTTTAAATTTATAACAACTATCATATTATCTCCAATTATTTTAATATTGGTTAAATAGTGGTTACCCATGTAATATGAGTGAATTTTGGTTTACCCCCTATAAAAAAACTTTGGATTCCAACTCTGTAATATAAAGATTCTTTAGATTTGAACCCTGATTTTATATGGGTGTAAACTTAAGCTTATGTGGCACACTAATATAGTATTTTTTTACTTATGGGGCACGTTGAGAAGATATTGTTAATTTTTTATGCTTTATTTTTAAACCCACGTGGTTTTTCATTAGTAAATTAATTAAAAAAGGGTTAATATATATTCACCCCCTGTAAAATAGGTGAGTTCTTATTTACCCCATGTGAGTTAAAAAGTTTAGATTCCAACACTAATATGAAGATTCTTTGGTTTCGAACCCTCGTTTCTTCTAACTGGACATTTAAGCTTATGTGGTACGCTAAGTCAGCATTTTTATTATTATGTGACAAGTTGGTTGTGTAATTATTTTTCATTTTTAATATTTTGGAAACATTTGGCATTTTTGGCTGATATTTTAAAAAAAAAAATAACATCCTTCATCTTCATCATCCCAACCGAAGCAAAACCAAATCAACATAAATCAAATCAACAACTACATACTCTTCTTTACTCTTCTTATTCCTTTTATTTTATCCATCAAACCAAATCAATAGCAACAAACTAAAAAATTCGTTTGATGCCCAAAATCATCAAAATCAACATTAATTAATTTGATACATTTTGCATAATCTCCCTACAATCCTAACTACCCGAATCCAACAAAAACAACTTCTAGCTATTTCCCTTCACAAACCGGAACACCAAACCTTCCTTATTAGTAATTATTCATAGATTTCAACCTCTCCACAACTGTTGATTCATGTTTTGAACATGCATTTGAACCTGCATCCAAAATCAAAACCAAATTTGTTTCCATATATGAATTGGGGAAAGCGTGTTCATGGACCTTCATGTTCTTTGATTTTTTTTCCTGGGTTTCTTTAAAAAAAAAATAAGATAAAGATCAAAAGGGTTTACGGAATAGTGCTTATGGGTATATATGTGTTAATATATTTTTGTTTTCTCCAAATAAGTTAATATGTTTTCCTGGGAAGCATTATGGATTGTGGTCTTGTTTTATTCAAATAAGTATTAATATGTTTTTTTATTATGTTTTTTATGACATCTTCAATACCAAATCTAGGTTTCTATTTTGGATAGGTTTCTATTTTGGATGAATTCATGGTTTTCTAAATGAATTTTTAGATAGAAAAATAAAACAATGAAAGTGTTAACAATGGATGAAATATGGATCTGAGTTTTTGAGTACTTGTTATATTGATGAGTTCTTGAATAAGATGAAGGAAAAAATAAACAAAAGTGTTGAAGTAATATAATGTTTAGGTGGCATAAGAAAAATTGGAAAATAATATTTTTTAAATTCTTTTAATAATGAAAAGCCAAGGCTAACTTAGTGCGCAGCATAAGTTTAAATGTATAATCAGCTGTCTTGAGGGTCCAAAACCAAAATATCGTCACAATACAGGTTGGAATAACTTTTTTTACAAGGGTAAACAAAAACTTACCTGGAATGAACATATATTAACCAATTAAAAAATTACATAAAAATAAAAAGAAGTAAATCTTTCCACTTCCACCAGAATGATCATCCAATAACTCAAAAAATCATAAACCCAAAATTCATCCAAATCACCAGCCCCAATCTCTTCCCCTTTGCACTCCAAATCACTCCCATTCCCATTGTACCCAACCCATAAATCCGAAATTAACGGTCTCTCAGATCTGCCGCCACACCTTCGTTTTAAGAGATTTCTCTCTACAATTTCTCTTATGTTTTTTTATTGAATGACCATATCCGCATTCATGTTCCATATCATTAATTTATTGCGGGATATGATCAAATGACACCAAGGTGTCAAATTAAATTTGACACAAAATCCTAGCCATTAATACGGTTTTAATCTAATGGCTCCCATCAACTCATTAAGTGCTCACATGCTTGATCAAGTGACCCACCTTTTATTTTTAGAAATAATCTATTCTTTCTTCTTTTGGTTAATTCCTTTCCAACAATTCTCTGATTCTATTTTTTTTTTTTAAGGATTCTACATTGTTTATTCTTAGGGCTCTATTGCACATGAGTTACCCCTATTTCATTACTCCAAAACCTAATTGCCGTATTTTTTTTTTTATACCAGTATTTTATGCTTCACTTTCCAAGCTATTCAACATCACAACTTCCATCTCCTCTTTTCCTATACCAGTTGACTCTATCTTCCCCTACACCACTTCCATGCCACTTTTTTTAAGAAGAAAAGTCACATAACAATGGAAAGTCCAAAATCAAATGCCGAAGAAGATAGTCATAACATGGAGGACATAGAGGTATTATGAATTAATTCTTCAATTACATTTGTTTTATGTCTTTTATATATTTCTTAACAAAATCATATGTATTTCATAGAATTTTAATTTTTAAGACTTTACAATGTTATCATTCAATGAATACATTTTTTTATCGTCTCCTTTTCAAACCCTAGCCGTTACCTTTTTTTTCTTCTTTTCAGAGGGGTGATTTAGGGTCAATTTTGACCCAAAAATCACCCCTCCGAATTGTTTTTCCTTCTATCCTAATTGAATAAGTGATTTCACATATTTTATGTTTTATTTCGTTTGTTTTTGTGATTTCGTCGTCTCTGAACGACTTTGTTTGTTTTGATTTCCCGTCTTTGTGCGGTGTTTATTTGATTCAAGTTGAAAGATTAGCTTTGAGCAAGTGCAGATCCGATCAATGACAATGACTTTGGCGTTGTCAACGTTGCAGATTCGGAGACATGAGTATTCCAGAGACATGAATATAATCATATTAGTCATATTTGTAGGCATAGGTACTTTGCCGTTTTATGCTATTAACATGGATGTTGTGAGTTTGTTCATAGATTCATCCTTTTTGTTTTTAACGAATTTGGATTTGTATTGTATCGATGTACTCTATCAATTTGAATGAATGAATATCATTTATTTTTGTCAAAAAAAAAAGACTTTACAATGTTTTTTATTTTAATATATAGTGCAATGAAAATTCTCAAGAAAGAAGAAACCCTGAGCATGTCTTAGATGTTCATGAGCATCAAAATATTGATCCTTGTATTGATATGGAATTTGACTCTCTTGAAGATGTTAAAAATTTATACACCTCATAATCTAAAAAAGAAGGTTTTGGAATTCGTACACGTTCAACTAAGACAAATTTGTGCATATTTGTTTGCTCTAATGCTGGCCAACATGTTGATAGTAATGACAAAGAAGAAAGCAATACAATCACAGTAAAAAGCAAAAAAAGATGTTCAACATCAAGAACTGATTGTAAGGCAACACTTGTAGTTTCAAAAGCAAAAATGAGTTTATAAGCAAAACCATAAGAAGAACAAGCAGTGCTAAACTTTTGTAAGCAAAAACAAGCAGAGAACCCACATTTCTTTTATGCAATACAAGTTGATAATGATGATAGAATGATTAATTTTTTTTTGGGTTGATGCAAGGTCGAGGTTGGCCTATAATTATTTTGGAGATGTTGTTACATTTGATACAACATATAAGAAGAACAAGTATCTTATGCCATTTGCGCCACTTACTAGATTGAATCATCATCATCAGTCCATTTTATTCGGTTGTGCTTTGTTGCAAGATGAAACAGAGAAGTCTTTTACATGGTTGTTTGAAACTTGGCTAATGGCAATGGGTGGAAAGAGTCCTGTTTCAATAATTACAGATCAAGATAAGGCAATCGGTGGAGCAATATCTAAGGTATTTCCTAATACTCGGCATCGTTTATGTTTGTGGCACATTAGAAAAAAGTTTGCTGAGAAGCTTTCACACATATACCATAAAAGTTCAAATTTCAAGCATGAGCTGAAAAAGTGTGTACGTGATTCATTATGCATTAAAGATTTTGAGGAAGATTGGCACCAAATAATGGTTAAATATGATTTGGAAAAAAAATGAATGGCTCCAAGGTTTGTATGAAATTAGAGAGTCATGGATTCCTATTTATAATATGAAGACCTTTTTTGCTGGGATGAATACAACACAGAGGAGTGAGAGCATAAATGCATTTTTTTATTCTTTTGTTGATTCTTCAACCATACTGCAAGATTTCGTAGTAAAGTTTGACAAAGCAGTGGATAGTGGCTACGAGAAAGAAAAAAAAGAATATTTTGAGTCGCGACATCGATCACATCTCTTAAGTGTTAGATCAAAAATTGAAAAGCAAGCGGCAACTATTTATTCTAGAAACATCTTTAAGAAGTTTCAGGACGAGCTTGCAAAGGTTAGCCACTTCATCAAGGAGAAAATCGAGAAAAATGGGTCTCAATATACATATAAAGTAACTAGTTGTGATAATACTCGAGAGTCATATGCTGTTTATGTGGACCTTGATACAAGGGCTGCCAAATGTGGCTGTCAACTTTAGGAATTTATGGGCATATTATGCAGACATATCTTGACGGTTTTTCAATCAAAAAATATTATTGAAATTCCAAATGAATATATTTTAAAGCGTTGGACAAAGGATGCTAATATCGGCATTATATGTGGTGTTGATGAAAACAATTCAGTACATGAGAGTACTAAATCAGCAACTCTTCGAAGTATGCATGTGCTTAGTCAAGCAAGTTTATTATCTGACCTTGCAAAATCTGAGAACATATATGAGTTTATATCTCCAAAGCTTGAAAAGATCATCAAAAAGGCTAGAATGATAGACTCCGAAAGACAAACTAGAGTTTCAGAAACAACGTTTGAAGATGAGAGCATGTGTGATCCAACAAATGAAGAAGCTGAGTTCAATATCCGAGATCCTATAATGGCACAAACTAAAGGAAGACAAAAGGACAATGCTCGAGTTTGTCAACCTGGAAGAATCAAAAGCGGTCTAGAATTATCAATGAATCGTATCTCAGCAAAAAGAAGAACATGTCAAATATGTGGAGAAGAAGGTCATAATCAACGAAGTTGCAAGCAAAAAATAAGCGACAAAGAAACTATTTTCTCTCGTTAAATTAGAGGTAAGAGTTTAAAAATGTTTGTGTATATGTTTCATGTTATTTTCTACATGTACTTATTTAGTTTTTTTATTTTTTTTGAATCAGATGTAACATGCTGCTTGGGAGGCATTGGTTGGAGTTCTAGTAGCAAACAATTTACAGTTACTCTATCTTTCCTTTTCTTTTTTTAATTTATGCTTTGACGCTACTATGAATGTGATTTAAGGAAAGTGTATTTTGCTGACTTTTATTTGAATAATACTTTTAAGTGAACAATTGCCATTTGACTCCAATGATCCATTGAGTTCCTAATACATGTTTTTACAAGAAATCACATATTATAACTTATCTTTTGAGGTTGTGCTTCTCTAAATCAATCATGTATGTTGTTATGTTATGTACGTTATTTTTCTTATTATATACTAGTAATGATTCTTTTTTAATTGGTCCAAGATGACAATACCAATACATGTTGTGCTTCTCACATACCTCTTTCTCTCTTTATCGCTCTGGTGTTAACAATTGTTATATGGACTTGATTTTGTAGTTATTGGCTTCATGTAATTCCTTTGTTAAAAACTAAATTGAACTTCAGGCGAAGACATGTTTAATTTTGTGAGAGAAAATTACTTTAGTTAAATTGAATGTTGTCTATTTCTATATCACATGGTTTTCGTTGCATTATCTTTGTCTACGGTTTGTCTTGGCCAAACTTGGTTACGGTGGCCATAGGATTTTGTGATTTCGGTTGGTACGGATGTTGCGATATGGATTTCGATCATCGCGGTATGAATTACTCACAACATTGCATAAAGAACTTAAATTAGAGAATTAGTCATTATTCACTTTGTTCATGTCTTTGGCATCCCTGGCCCTTCTTTAAAACAAATTTCTTTAAGGCTCTTCGAAAAAATAGTTAATAGAAATAAACTTAATAAAGAAATGAGGTTGTTATAGGATGAGCAAAACGACAATTAAGTTTTGGACAGCAGCCACAAAATTAAGTTTTCGACTAGCATAGGAAAAGAGAAGATGGAAGTTGTGATGTTGAATAGCTTGGGAAGTGAAGCATAAAATAGTGGTATAGCAAAAAAAATGGCAATTAGGTTTTGGAGTAATGAAATAGGGGTAAATCATGTGCAAGAGAGTCCTAAGAATAAACGATGTAGAATCCTTCAAAAAAAAATATAGAATATTAGAATTTTTGGAAAGGAATTAACCAAAAGAAGAAAGAATAAATTATTTCTAAAAATAAAAGGTGGGTCACTTGATCAAGCATGCGAGCACTTAATGAGTTGATGAGAGCCATTAGATTAAAACCGTATTAATGGCTAGGATTTGTTGTCAAATTTAATTTGACACCTTGGTGTCATTTGATCCTATCTCATTTATTGCATATACCTTATCTGCATTCATACCTCATATACCCTATTGATTGTATTTGCTTTAAATCTCCTTTGACTCTTCTGAGAACATATTTTTCCTAAATACCTTGGAATGAAATTCCCATCTTTATATTCTAAGGAATGTTATTCCTAGGAATAAATTTGATAAACTTGAAACAAACACACCCTTAGACTTGTAACGTCCAGCTCTAATAGGATATCATATAGCCACATCTTAAATAGGATCATCATTAGACCTATCCTAGATAAAACCCCCTATGAAATACTTAGGGGATGGAAGCCAAAATTTTCATATATTAGTGTCTTTGGATGTAAATACTTTGTTTTGAATAATGACAAGGATAAATTAGGCAAATTTGATTCAAAAGCGGATAAATGTATTTTCTTAGGATACTCGTCCTCTAGCATAGCTTATAGAGTTTACAATAAGAGGACCCTCGTTGTTGAGGAATCTGTTCATGTTCCTTTTGATGAGATACCTCCCCAAGTGGTTGGGAAAGTTTCGTCTAGTTTTGAAGTATCACGAATCATCACCAAGGATATAGTCAAGGATGGTTTTCAACGAGAAGATCCTTCGAAAATGAGGACATCATGGGAGAAGAATGAGACGAAGGAGTACAACAAGTTGAAAAACAAGAAACCTCATCTCTGCCTTCTCATGATTGGCTTTCCAGGAGAGACCATCCATTTTAGAATATTCTTGGATACATCAAAAAATGGGTAAGTACTAGCTCTCATGTAAGTCATTTTTGTGATTTTTCTGCCTTCATCTCACAAGTTGAATGTAAATTCATTGAAGAAGCAATAATCAATGAGTGTTGTATTCTTGCTATTTAAGAAGAACTCACTCAATTTAAAAGAAATGGTGTATGGTACTTGGTTCCATGTCCTCAAGGTAAATCGGTTATTGGAACTAAACAGGTCTTTTGCAATAAAATTGATGAAAATGGAAATCTATACAAATAAAGCTAAGCTTGTTCAAAGGGATGTAATCAATAAGGTCTCGACTATGAGGAGACATACACTTCTATTTCCCGCCTTGAAGCGATTAGACTCCTTTTGGCATTTGCTTGTTTCTTAGTTTTTTAATTGTATTAAATGGATGTTAGATCTAAATTTCTCAAGGGTTTTATAAACGAGGAAGTCTATGTCTCTCAACCTTCAGGTTTTGGGGACCACGAGCACCCGGATAACATTTTCAAATTAAAGAAAGCTCTCGATGGTTTAAAACAAGCTCCTAGAGCTTGGTATGAGAGATTGGGCAAGTTTCTATTGAAAAAGGGTTTCTTTCATAGGAAATTAGACAATACGTTGTTTAGTAAGCAAAAAGGAAAGGGTATTTTGTTAGCGAAAATTTATGTTGATGATATCATTTTTGGGTATACTAATGAAAGTTTGTGTAGAGAATTCTCAAAGCTCGTGCAGGGGGAATTTAAAATGCCCTTTACGGATGAGCTTGCGTTTTTCCTTGGATTGCAAATAAAACAAGCTAAGGAAGGGACCTTCATTAGTCAAACGAAGTATGTCTTGGAACTACTCAAGAACTTTGACATGCAAGATTGCAAGTCAATCTCTACACCCATGGCCTCAGATCTTTCCATCAACAAGGACAAACATGGCATCAATGTTAATATTAAAAGGTACCGAGATAGATAGGCTCTTTACTTTTTCTTATAGCTAGTAGGTCGGATATTATGTTTGGTGTATACATGTGTTCTAGATATCAGTCATGTCCCAAGGAATTCCACTTAAAAATTGTGAAAAGAATTTTAAGGTACTTAAGTAGGACATCTAATTTTGATTTATGGTCTCCTAAAGGAAGTAGCCCAATTATTAAAAATAACATTTAGAAGAAAAGTAATGTTAAGTCATGTTGTCATTTTCTTGACAAAGAAATAAAATCAAAGTCAAATCACCTGAAAGAAAACTATCAAAATTTATAATAAAAAAACGTAAATTACATCTTAATTTTTATTTTTGACTTTGACTTTGATTTTATTTTTTGGTCAGAAAAACGGCAACATGCCTTAATATTACTTTCCTTCATAATGTTTTAATTGGGCTACACCTTTGACGTGAAAAAGGAAACGGTTCAGAAGCCATATGAATAGAGGAAACAATTATATTTTTTAAACAAATATTTTTTTAATAAAATATTCCTTTAATTTAAAATGACTTAAAATAGTGGAAATTGGTCTTTGGTCATTTTAGTAAAAAACCATTGGGTGTATGTTGTTAATTTGCTCCTTATTCTTGCTAGGTTAGTGTGAAATAAGATCTCTCTCTCTCTCTCTCTCTCTCTCTCTCTCTATATATATATATATATATATGCGTGTGTGTATTACTCTTTTTAATTTTTTTACTTTTAAAATCAATTCTTGATAGTATTTCCTTTTTCACTATTCTCTCTTATATTTCTCATTCATGGTTTGGTGACAACACAACAATTCTAGGGATCAGGCTTTTGTGCAAATACAAATTAGTGACAATATGCAATCAGCAGCATAGACAACGTCTGATCAAGATCGAAAGATTTATATTTTAAACTTGAAATTTAATATTATACAAAAAAAATCAAAATCTACCTTAAAATCTAATCCATTGAATCAAAATCGGACAATTCAGTTTAGCTAAAGGAAGCTAATTATATTAATGCAATGGTTGCATCCAATCCAAATCCCATTTCTAGAAGATCGTTTTATTTTTCGCAATATTATCTAATCCTTATCCGATTTCTAGAAAATTGTTTCATTTTTCCATTTCCAAAGGATCATTTCATTTATCGCGCGTGCACACACACACACACACACACACACACACACACACACACACATATATATATATATATATATATAAAAAACCTCTCACATTACTCACTAATTCATTCAACCATATATCCTGGCAACTCGAACCTTAAGTTAGCTTCTATGTTCTACTACTACATTACTTCTAAGGAATGTGATTAGGCATTCATTTAGCAAATCTTGCATTCAAGTGTCTTGTTCATGAAGTTTTGTACCAGTTTTTCGATCAACTTCATTTTTCTTGCCATGACTTCTGGCCAGATATTTATTTCTTCGTATGCGTTCTCCTGAGAGATGGAAATTTGTAATTATTACAATGAACTGATGCTCATATTATCATTTTATTTGCAACACCTGTGTTGACGATCATGGATTGCAAAAAATAGTGGTTTGTTTAAACTCTACTATGCTACAACTCTATAGTGCTGCAGTAGCCATTCTTAGACAACACTTATGTACTACATTATAGCCTATTGTTAGCTGCTACTTGACAACATTGTTTTAACTCACACATCTTGATCTTGCATTAGTAATATGGAATTGTAATTCATTTTTGTGAATTGGTTGCAAAGTGCTTTATATTTCCTTTCCTTTCGTCGCATTTTTGTTTAAATGCTCTTTAGCTAACCTTTCAAGGCTAATGCAAGATCAACATCACATTATTACAGGGAAAAGTCAATGATTAACGTGAGACAAAGAACCAAAGTAAACCTGGTAGAAGGATTTACCTGTGGTAATGGAGTATGGCAATCTATTCGTTTTAAGGGTTATGAATACTCGGGAAAAAAGTGGCCCAGTTTTAAGCTTTATATTGGTTTGTGTACGAACTCTTGTTAGGTGATAAATTTTGGTTTCTGTTTTAACAAAATACCAAACCTTAAATTCTTTTTGCAATACCTTTCATGGCTTTTCATCATTTTTCTACGATGCAATTTGATAGAACCTGTAAAAGCAAGAAGCGAAAGGTATATTATTGAATGTTAAAATGGTGGGCTTGAAAGGTCTACAATGGTGGCAAAACAGAAAAAGGAAATGATAAAACGGAGTCTAGACACTCCTACCATAGCACAATGCTCCTAACTAGAGAGAAACTCTCCTAACCAACTCTACTCTAAAGATATTTGTCAATCCCCCTTCTGGACCATACAATGCGCCTGAGACTGAGCATCAATCAAACAGCTTTGGAAACATACTATGCTTTTATTGGATAAACCAGCTTTGGAAACGTAAATTGAAGAATTTACATCAAAACCTCCACGATAAAACCTTAAAATAATGAGAATAACAAGTTTACAATTAATAGTTCATTCTATTCTATTCTATTCTATTCTATTCTCTCAATTTCTCAATTCTCTCTTTGAAAACTGTTGTAAATTCGTTGTGAAAAACACACCAATTAAAAACTTGATACGTGGAGCAATCAAACCAAGCGGGTGACAAAATAATTCAAACAAAAATAAACAGCAAAAGATAAAGGAATAAGGAGAACACAAGAATTTGTTTACCAAGTACGGTCTAATGATGACCTACTCTAGGGGAGAGAGCAGCTCTTCGTTCCACTATAATGATATGAGTTTCTTTACAAAGAGATATTGAGGGTTACAAGAATCAGTCTTCAAACCTAATTCTACCCAAGTCCCAATCTCTTCCCGTGACCAAGAGACTCAATCCTAACAGTGTTTTGTTCAAGGTGAATCAAAACAATCCCAACCCTAGTGTTTGTTGCCAAGAGAATTCTCTATAAACCCTAGTTTGTATGTTGGCTTCTAAACCCTGTTTTCTACACCCTCTATCTCACTTTTTCGCAGCGTCCCATCGTGCCATGTTACAATTCCATCGTGGCATGATTATTCAAGTGAGTTGCTTGATAGAGGTTTGGCAAGTGTACCAAAAACTATCGAAGTAGTATAAATATGGTTCCCACAAGGACTGGTTTTAATCTCAAGAATTCAAATACGTTATTAAAAAGGACGTATAAATGTTCTTTTAAATTTGCCACTAGGCAGTTGATTTGGTTTGATTTTATGAAATCAAATAACAGAAAATAAAGATTGATTAATAAAATATGGAGAGAGATGAGATCAGGTCTATCGAATCCTCTGAGTTTTCCTAATTGTTATACTGCACCTATTCTTATGAATGATTCTCTAATTCCACAATAGTTAGCAAAATAGTCCTAATCAATCCCTTGAGTTAGAACCCTCTTCTCAAACTACAGCCCCTAATTCCTTAGGTGGTCTAATAATCTTTGAAGGTTTAAGCACGTTAACCTAATATCACTAACAAACGATTATCCATTCCTAGACTAACCATGTTTATTAGAAC
>Ga0315914_1006953_pt1 | contig 15853 bp, 9 predicted proteins | sample MpolenodulesMG_FD_203920 | JGI IMG/M metagenome (GOLD analysis project Ga0315914, IMG submission 203920) | Medicago polymorpha root nodule microbial communities from Los Angeles, California, United States - elongated nodules | ecosystem: Host-associated > Plants > Roots > Nodule | place: USA... | reverse complement strand
AGAAAGGAGGTGAAGAAGAATGAAGGAAAATGTTGAAGATCCAAGCCTTTTTATAGCCTTAAATAAGTCATAGGTCTTAATTACAGTCAAATAAAACGTGTTCCACATTCAAAACCGTCAAAAAATGAATTCAAACTCCACTAACCGGCCTTAGCTTTGGTGAAACGTCACCGGCCAAAATGTTACTGAGGGTTTCCGGATTTTATAATCCGGAATGCATGAAGCTATTCCGGATTATAAAGTCCAAACTGCACCAGACCCTTTATTTGGATCGTTTTCGTTGCGAATACCTTGGAAAATAATAGAACAAAGGTACATAACATAAATAGAAGCAACATAAGACAAATAAACAGTCAAAAAAAACCATAATAACATAAATGTTGAATCTTTTGGGTAGGTGTTTTCAAGAGGATTTCTTTGAGTTAGATCTTGCAGCCTTGCCAAATGACATATTCATCTGGCAGACAGCAAGATCTAACTCATAGCAACCTCTTGATATTTTTGAGTTATCTATCTATCAAGGAGGCAGCCTTAAATCTATATATTTTTGAAAGCATGCTGAGGATCTTCACCATGCTGGCACATAGAGAGCAATCTATTTTGCGGCAACATGACAAAGATCCTCAGCACAATGACAAAAATGTTCATGGTCTCTTTGGTGTGTTTGTTTGTATTTTTGACCGCATGCTGAAGATCTTCATCACACCGTCAAATAGAGAGCTATCTATTTGCGACATCGTGAGAAAGATCCTCAGCTTAATGACAAAAATTTGCATGGTTTTCTTTGGTGTGTTTGTGTGTTTTGCTGGTATTGAAGCTGAAAACCGGAGAGTGTGTATTTATAGAGGTCCTTGGATGTTGTGGACCACATAAACTCTTGTTGCAATGTGGTCCATACAAAAGAATGCTATGCTGAGGCTGTCTGGATTGTATAATCCGAACCACCATTTACCCTACAGAAAGTACCAAGTTTCGTTTGTTTCAACCAGAATCGTATGTTTCTGGATTATATAATCCGGAATCCATGTGTAATCCGGATTATAAAATCCGGACTGAATCAGAATCTTTTGGCCGGTGGTCTGCACCACACAGAACACGTTTGTCAATTATTTTGGTATTGGGTCAAGTCAAGAAAACGTGTTTTTACACGTTTTTTGACTGCATTAAGTGTAGATACAGTCCAAGCAACCATTTCTTCCCTATAAACAACCTTCCAAACCACACCATTCTCTCCCACCCTCTCCTCCTCTTCCTTTTACAACCCTCTCATCCTCTTCCTTCTACAACCATGGTTTTCCATCGTCGGCCTTTCATAAAAACAGGCCTCTTTGAAAATTTTCAGGGATTGTATGAACGATCAATGGGGCTCAGGGGCATTGTTTTCTTCTTCCCACCCTCCTCTTTCCTCCTCCCTTGTCTCCTCTCCAACAGTGAAGCTACTGGTATGTCCTCTCAGTCGGAGCCACTGGTTTAGCTTACCCCCTAGAAATAGTTTTAGGTTCTTATTTAAAAAGCTTCAACATTATTGTAATGTATTATTCAAATATCAATCAAATGAGTTGTTTTTATCTTTTTGTCTTTTTATTTATGTTTTATATGTTTATTTGCATTTAGTTTACGAATCTCAAAGCTTAAAATTGAAAAAGTTCTAGAAAAAGGCCATTCCGGATTTTGAAATCCGGATAAATCTGGAAAATTCTAACAATTCAATCCGGAAAACGAAATCCGGATAAGGGGTAATTTTGGAAAAAAAATAGTGCGCGCGAGGAAAGACATAAGGTGGGAAAAGTAAATCCCTAAATATTGCTACTTGCACTTGATGAGCAGCTGAGGCTAAATGACTTTGTCCTTGAATTTGGATCTATTACCTGTTGACTTTGGCTCTTCAAATAGAAGGGACCTTAGAAGGATGCCTGTGTTTGTCAATGAAGGGTTGAAATTACGATGCACTTTGTTCTATACACATAGCTAAACGCTTGAAGACAAGCCTTGATAAGTTCTTGCAAAGTATGGCTAACAAGTTCTTGCCTTTATTATGCTATAATAAATCATAAGAAGCATGATTCTAGAAGCAATACGAGGTTGAAATAATATAAATTTTTAATGAGATCTATATTACTTTTGATTGATTCATCTTTGTAAATGTGGAAGGTTACCTATGAAATTTTAGGCAGAATTCTTAGGGCGTTCACTAAATCGGGATTGATGTGCATGATCTTTAATGCACAGGCTTTTTGAGAATACACCTAAAAAAAGTTAAAGTTCAAAACTATTAGTCACTCTATTAAAATCCGAATCTTATTCACTACACAAAGGTTTAAGTCTTAAGACACCTTTGTTTATGTACAATCTTATAACGTAAAGATTCAAATCGTAAGACACTTTTTCTTATGCAATCTTAATATAAACCTCTAAGTCATTTTGAAATTCAAGCGGGAGATTGTTGAAACACTACGAGTGTTGATGTGTGAATTGAAAATTTTTTATGTCCCACATTTGGCAGATTACACACAATATTTGTGTTTATAAAGTTGAGGTATTATATGTAAGACCCAAAACATTAAATTTAATTAATTATTTTTTTGAATTTTTAGTTTTGTTACACGTCATCGTCACGTAAGCAATTTCCACGCGTCAGCACATGCATGACACATGACAGCGCATGCTGAACATATGCTTGCACGCGCCCTCCCTAGTCAACTCTCCATTATTGCGCTCTTTAGTCAACTCTCCATCATTTGCTCTTTAATGAGGAAAGATCACGCCATTGATTTTTTTTAACGGTCAAACGATCTCAGCCATTGGATATGTAACCGACCATTGGCTCCTCTACCTATATAAGAAGATCATTCTCCTCACTTCTACTCACACCAAAAGTACTATTGACAATTTTTTTTCTTTCTATTTTCTCTCATTCGGCTTGTGTTGACGAACTATTCTTTTCTTCTTCTAATTTATATCCTTTCGGATTTAAAGAGTGTTCATTAACATCATAGTCCCTTCGAGTTATAATGTCCTTTCAGAATTAAAAATGATCTTAAAAACATAGTTCATTTGATAGTTTATGTCCCTTTGAAATTAAGAGTATTCTTAAGATCATAATCCATTCAAAATTAAGAATGATTTTAAGAATACAGTCACTTTCAATATATTTTACCCTTAAAGAAGTAAGAGGTTAGAATGGTGGAAACACAATATTGGAGCGGTCGTAGTACCATAAATTATTATGTTACTATAGGCTAACATCTATGTTGTAAATAAACATAATATGCAATATGTAACTTATCTTTGTAATATCCATCTTAAATTCTTAATGATAAATAAATCATCTTTTGCTTAGTAAACCATTTTGCAGTAAATTACACAATTTAGATAAATCAATATAAAAAAATGTTAATAAAATGGGGTTATACATTTTCCGTTCTTCAAATAGAGTATTATTAAAAACTAATTAAAAAACAGTTAGAAGATTACCTTAGAAGATTGATTTCAGAAGATCATATAGGAAACTATTACTAAAAATGTCTAGAATACTTCATTAGAAGATACATTAGAGAATATCATATGAAACTAGTCTTCAGAAGCTCTCATGATCTATAGAAAAAGTTGAGTCATGCAAAAAAAAAAAAAAAAGCCTACTCATTGATTTTAGCTCTAGTGTATAATAAGCAGAAATCTCTTATATTCTCCTCTCTACGATGATGCCAACTCTTTGATTTTAAGTCTATCGTGAGTGATTTGAGTCTCATGTTGAGAAATTGTCCACTAGTTTGGTGTTTAAAAGTGTTGTTACACACAAACCATATGGCTGTCAAATTCGCCTGTAGATTCGCGAGTCTATACAAGTTTACGAGTCTAGAAGAAAAAACGAGTATAATCGTACATAAAATCGTTTTTGTGGTAGACTCAGGTAGTCTCATATAGACTCGCATAGACCCGTGAGTCTAAGATGAATTTAATGAGTCCATGAACTTTTCTTTAAAAAACTACTTTTTTTTTGTTGTTGAAAAAAGCCCAAAATACAACTCAAATTCCAAATCAAACAAAAAATATGAATATAAAAAACCTAAAAATCTTATGACCCTAGAAACGAAAGGATAATTTCTCCCACACTTAGTTTAGAAACGAAAAGCCACTTACTCTTAATGATGACGTCCGATTTCTCCTCCATAGCCAGCGAACTCTTCACCTTCGATCTTCTCTCAGGTTTTGTATTTCGTAAATCACTTACTTGTTGTTTGTTTTCATTGACGACGTTCACTTACTTACTTTTCATGTAATCGCTGTCTTGTTCAATGTGTTTCATCCGGGGTAGAATTTGATGACAATGATGATGCTGACGACGATGGTCAGGATGCTAGTGAAGATGATGGTGACCATGATGATGACAATATTGGTGGTGATTTTGATGATGGGCAAGATTTCATTGGATCTTCGGATGTTTGAAGACATTATCATATATATTTTATGTTTTTTTTCTTTATGCAGTAGCCAATTGGGAAGGAACTAGGACCTTGTCTACTTACTTTTATAAATTTACTAACTTTATTATAAAGATTTTTTGTTAACAAGTTGGTTATGGTGTTTGAATTTTTATGTTAATTGGTATTTTGTTATATATATTTGTCATTTATGTGTCACATATAAGTTTTTTAATGTCATTTTTTATTTTCCATAAACTCATACGAGTTTACGAGTCGAATCTACAAATCGAGTCTACAGACCCTTTTTGAGTCTGTGTGGACTCGCGAGTCGGGCAACCTTGAATACAACATTTATTATTATATTACACTAATATACATATCTTTGTATTAATTTTTCGTTTTATTTAAGTATAATTAGTAATGGTGTCTTAATAAAATGATATTAATTTTATGAAAATAAAAATCAACACAATTAATCATTTTAAGTAGAAGGAGTAGAATATTGTTTGAACCATACATAATTATAGCTATATAGAAATGTTATTGATTTAATGAATATATAGATGGATCGAAGAAATTATAACCATTGTTGACAATTAGACAAAACCAAAAGTAAACAGGATCCATGATGATGAAGACCGATGTTTATTTCATAAAAAATAGTAAGAAATTCCAATAAATTTATTTACTTTAAAGGAGAAAACAATAAGGATTGTTTACCATACAAATCTAGAGATTTAAAATTAAAAAGCTAATGATTGAAAGTTACAAAGGCACTCCAATGTTTAAATTAGTACGTAATACTTGCATGTGACATTGAAACGTCAATGGCAAAAGACGCCATTTCTTCATTAACACACAATTTTTTATTTTTTATTTATTTTTTATTTTAGAATTTGTAACTCTGATCTTGTTATCATCAAAATTAAGCTACCACAGTCAAGCATTTAAGTTTCAACGTTAATAAAATCACAAAGTATTAAACCTTCATCACTATATCAGAAAATTGGAAAAAAAAACAGAACTCTACCAAAAAGTTATGACAAAACCATACTCCTGGAACTGATTTTCACTTAAAGCACTTGGCATCCAAAAGAGCCTCTCCCTCAAATGGTTCAGCATCTTCATTTGACTGACACGCTCCTTCTGAACTTCATCAGAGATGTCGACCTTGGTCCACTCATAGAGCTTCATGTCATCCAAAATCGTCTTGCTCGGAGGAAGAAGGTCAAGAGGATTCTTGGGTTTAGGTGCCTCCTCTTGAACTTCTTCTACTTCGGTCTGCTTAACCTGGCGTAATAGCTTGCTTGGAGGAAGAAGGTCAAGAATCGGGAGTTTCCAAGACAGGAACCTTTCCAATAGGGTTCATGTTGATAAATTGAGGGGTTTTGTTGGAAACACCCATCTGAAAATCCGGAGTCAATTGAACTTTGACACCAACATATTCAGCAGCAATCAGAGTTTTGTAAACATTTTAGTTTCCGTTGTTGGGAGCGTGAAGGATCAAGGCCATGGCTTCCAACGCGCAGCTCTCGTTTGAGATCTGATCGGAAAAGAATAACGAGACGGGAGATGAAAGAGAGGTTTCATTAACACACGATGTTGTCGTGTCTTTATCAAGAGAACATGGAATCCAATCCAACTCGAACTGATTATCAATTTCTTTTATAAGTTTCTTTCGTTTCTCAACTAGTTTTTGTTGGAAATTTAGGTCTAAATAAAAACAGATTTCATAATACATGTTCAACAATCATAAATCAATAGCGGAGGCAAATGAAACATTGAACATGATTAAGATTGGATCTAAGACATGTTTGATTTATCAAGGATATCAAGAATTAAGGTATTAGGAATACCTGAATAAAGCTTTCATGACAGTCCTCTCAACAACAACAACGATAAGGAGAGATGAGGTGATCTGAAACAAACATCAACGGTTAGCGGCGGCTGATTTGGTTCTTCCTCAACCGGTACCTTTATGCCTCAAGTTCTCTTCAGATGGGGAGAAGAGAGAGTTTTGCCGTGTACAGTGTATTGGGGACCATAGCCTCTTTTATATTGGATGGCCATTAGGGTTTCCCATTATTCCGTTAATGGGTCATCCGGACATCCACTCATTGAGTCCATATCAACTAATTAAATATTTAATTAATTATCCAATTAGAAATCTAATAGCCTTATTACTTAATTTGATCACTAATCAATTAAGACTCACAATTGATAAATAGCTAATATAATTATTATTATGATATTTGCCCACATAATGATATTGGAATATAATTAAATAATAAAATATTCCAACAGTTTTTCCTTCAACCCAAACTGATTAGCAATTCCCTTTATAACTTTGTTTCGTTCTTCAACTAGTGGCTTCGGTATGAACAATGATATTATCTGCAATTGGAACCGTATAAGACGTTTTATCCAACAAAACAAAAAAAAGAAACACCAAGGAAGCTTAAAATATTCACAGAACCTGCTCTTTAACACCGTCTTCCATTAACATGTTGACGTTGAATATATAATCTTCTCCGTATTTTAAAGAAAATTGCGACATACGAGTCTTCAAAATTGGAAGTTCACTATATCTTGATCCAACATAACATAAACTAGCAATAGGTTCCTTCACTTCTGGGAGAATTTTCCTGAACAACATTGAGACTTTAGATACAAGATTCTAGAATAATAAATAGCTTTGCCTTTTATACTTTTGTTACAACTATGGTTGAGTCTTGAAATGAATATAGTATTCACTTAAAACTATAAAAAAAAAAGACGATACAACTAGCAAACAAGTGTACAAAATTAAATTGAACATAGGTTTGACGTTTGACTTATCGGGGCAAAGATATTTAAATTAAATTTTGTTACGTGAAAATGAATTTTTCTACTCAACTATTAAAATTAGTTGTCAAAATTCGGACTTAAATCCTAAAATTCAGAATTTTGTGACTTTCTTCACCTTCAACGACTCAAATTCATAGTAGAATCCTAAAATAGGCAAAATCCATCGATTTTGATTGTCATTTTACGATTTCTTATAAACTAAGTTATTTATGACTATATATCATTTATAACATATATTTAGTATAATTTTTTCTGGTGAAATCCATCGATTTTGATTGCAATTTTACGATTTCTTATATCGATTCTACAAAAGTAGTTGAGTAAAATCCTTCGATTTTGGTTGCGATTTTACGATTATCGATTTTGCTCTTCACTTTCGACCTGAATTAAAATCCCGATTTTGACAACCTAAAACCGCAATATTTCCACTGGCCCAAACATTTCTTGGTTCATCTCGGCACCTTGTACAACCAAAATCTGAATCCTTTTCGTCCATGCAACATCACTCCGGTCCTAACTCGAAGGATAAAGTTTTTTCTTTTACATATGTAATTTTTTTCCTTGTTTATCCGCGGTTAGTCTCTAAATAAACCTCTAACATTTACCATGCGCAAGCTAGATGGATCTAAGAGAATAATTCTTAGGGCATTAGGTATATGTTTCTTACTATTCAGCATCCTAAACTACCAAACATGTAGTAATGCGGAGGAAGTGTTTGACTAGCTATAGACTATAGTACATTCAAACTTCTCACGTGCCTCTACCTCCTCACATGCAGCCTATTGGATGCAAATGGGTGTTTAGAACCAAATAACATGATGATGGTGGGTACATGACACAACCTACCTGTTTGAATCAACTCATAAATATTTGGTTTGTAAACTGCACCGTGTTTCTAATTACACAAACGTACTAGGTTCTTTCCTTGTCAATATAGATATTGTTACTCCATTAAAGAATGTGGACTGGGCTGCTTAGGTGATTGGAAGAGTGAGAAGGTTAGCATGACGATTAATCACATGATGAGGAGTTCGGGGAGCGTCGACAGCAGCAACAGGCTAACCGTCTAGGACCCTAAGAGACTTAGACACCATATTTTCATCCAAAACCTTATGACATTAGATATATGTGTCTTCTCTCATGTATATCCAACGTTTCCATCATTTCTAACAGACGTGATACATAATTACTCACACTTTATTTCCAATACATATTATCATACAAATCCAATGAAATGTCAAACTAGTCAACCATATTTATGTTTAAAACATACCTTCGTGATTCAATGTAAGGAAGATGATGAACAACTTGTTGACAAAAGTGTGTAATATATCGTAGCATCACACACAAATTTTTCTGATCAATAAGATATTCTACCTGCATGAATAACCATGTCAAGAACAACGTTTCAAAATAAGAAATGTCCAAAGACTTCTATTCTATCTCTGAAGACATTGGTTTAAAATTCTTAAATAAAAAAAGATGCAAGAGTAGATGGTTACCAAAGTGTAAACTTCAATTTTTTCCCGATACACGAGTAGATGAAAAATATCCTCTCGTATATTATCTATCTGAGTCTCCTTTTTGTTAATTAGAGATTGTGTATCTACAATTGTCTTTTCCAGCAAAGACTTGCTGAAATGTAAGATATATAGATAGATAAATAAATTTTCAAATATGGAGTAACACTTTCCACTTTATTGTTTGGGGAAAAACAATAGAGGATAGAAAGTACACAAACATTTAGAAATTAGAAAGAAAAAAAAGGTCAAGTGTATATAAACATTACCAGGTGGAGACCTCGAATTGCTTGTTCGTTAAAAAACATCAACATTGGGTGGGTTTCTATCTACATCATAGGAAATGATCATGTTAAAATAACAATAATGATGAGATTTAAAAACATTAAAAAAGACACCATTATCAATTATTTTAAGGAAAACAAATCTCTAAGATTATTCCCAATGGTGAGATCTTCACCGTTTAAGATTCGGTACCTAATAGGTATTTCCATTGGAGAAATATATTTTTGGGGGTCTTCTAAGACCCAGGGTCTCACTTAAGACCTACATTCTTAAGTGGATCCCACACTACTTTTTATTAAAATAATCATTCTATTGTTGGAATGTAAATGATGAAGAGTTAGTGGTGGGACCGATTTAGACCTTTTGTATAGGGTCTCCACTGGAGTGACTGGATACTTATTAAGTACGGTTAATAAAAAAATTATAAAAGAGTGATGTGTACATGTGGGACCCGTTTAAGATCTTCAAATTGAGAGTCTCCATTGTGGATGCTCTAAAGGCCTGTTTGTTATAGATTTTAAGAAAATGGATTCTTTTTTTGTATTTTTGAAAATGATTTTTTTTTTGGAAATTTACTCAAATACAATATAAGTTATTTTGAACTCATTTGTTATAAGTTAAAAAAGAGATCATGACATTCACTAACTTAAATATTCATTGATAGAGATTTTACATAGTAAAAATCACATATTTTTTCTTTCAAAAAGACATCTTTCAAAAATGATTTTATAAAAAACTATTTTAAATAGCTTCTTATTTTAGAGATTTTTTTTAAAGTTTTTTTTTTTATCAAGTAGTCTAGTGGTTAGAATTTACATTTTAAGATAAATATGTGGGGTGCCTGAGTTCGAACCTCGACCCCCACATATAACAATGCACTGTCCATGCCAACAAATTAAGCTCACACGAACGATTTTTTTAAAGTTTTATTATTCAAAAAAAAATTATAACAATATGATGAAATATTTAAAATGACATTTTAAGATAAGTTATTCAAATAAATGTTACATTCAAGGACAAGTGTGTGTAATGAATTGTGTGGGCTTGTGTCTGCATAAAATATTTGAAATATTTTTTTAGTGGTAACAATATTTTACTCCCTCCGTCCCATAATAAATGAACCTTTCGTAAAAAAATATTGTTTTAAAATAACTGATTTATTTAACTTTTCAATGCAATATTAATTCCAATTATATAACTCTAATTAATATCATTTTCATCACTCCTAATTCAATATATTCTATTTTGAATTTATGATAATGGTAAATGCATCAATACTTGACAAAAATACTTAAACCATTTTTGTTTCTCCTTCCCTAATACTATATTTTTCTTAATAAGTGTGAAATGAGAAAAAAAACTCACTTAAATTGGAAGGGAGTACTAGTTGACATTTTAACCAAATGGCTCACACCTCTCACACCATATTTCTCTTTTGACCCACACATGCAACACACGTTTACTTGGTTCCCCATTTTTCAAAATTTTCAACATTTGAATTAGCTATACTGTTCCCCATTTTTCAAAATTTTCAACATTTGACTTAGTTATACTTACATTTGACATTGAGTCTTCATAAGCAGAAACTGGATCCTAGTTAACCCCAAATCATTTTGGCAATTCGTTTTAAAAGTTTGTTTCGTTCCTTAACTAGTGGCTTCGGAACTGACAATAACTTTATTACCTGCAATTGAAACCGTATAAGATGTTTTATCTATAAAGGAAAAAAAAACACAAGGGGAAGCTTAATATTCATATAACCTCATTCCTAACACCAGAATCTTCCTTGAACTTGTTGACTTCACCTATATATTCTTCAACGTATTTTAAAGAAAATTGTGACAGAACCATCTTCAAAGCTGGAAGTTCATTATACCATAAACCAATGTAACATAAGCTAGCGATATCTTCGTTCACTTCAGGGGGAATTTCGCTGAAAAACATTGAGATTTTAGATACAAAATTCTAGAATAATGAGTTTACTTAAAATTTAAAAATATGTTGATAACAGAATAAGTGTAAAAAATTTAATTGAACATAATTTAGACTTATTAAGGTGTTGGAATATAATAACATTAAACAATAGGAGGGTGAGTTGATGATGAAATGGTGAGCAGTGAATCCTTAGGTAATGGTTGGGAGTCCACAAAAATAATGAGACACAACGATTGAAAAATTCTGAGCAAAATAACAACGAGAGAATCTTAAATTGGGATTCTAATTAAAGATTAGGGTTCGTCTGTAAATTGCAGGCAAAACCTTACTCTTTTTTTGTTTCTTTTTTCTTTTTGAAGATACTAGTTAAGAATTCATGTAATTAAACCTAAAATTTAAGTGTTTAAAAGTTTACAAAATTAAATATAGAGACTAAAAAGTATAATAATACTAGTATTAGAAAAATTAAAAAAGCTTAGGGGAGACGTGAACTCTGTTGATCCTACTTCTAACTTTGTACCTGCCAACCAACAACTACCCAAAACACTAGACTTTCACTATGTTGTGTGCAAGTGTGAGTTATATGTCCCACATCGGATAGAAAAGTAAAGATTGAACACATTATAAGTAAGAAGACTCATATACCCATAGCCTTAAGATTTTGGGTAAGAATGTTGTGTCTCTCTCACTTGTGTGGTTGTTCAAGCCTCGATGTGGACAGTCCCTCGAGCTCCCCTCAACAAAATATTTTTTGGGCATCTTCTCCGCCAATAAACTATAATTCCCTTTCTTCTGCATAACATCACTCTCGCCATAACTTGAAATATAAAGTTTCTTCATTAACATCTTTTCCTCGTATTTTGTCTTTGTCATTGTTTCCTTGTCTATCAAGAAGTCTATAAATAAACCTCAATATTTACCCTTTGCAAACGGGATGGATCTAAGAGTGCAATTCTTAAGCCTAGATTACAACCACATAACTACTTTTCATGCCAACATGGGTGATTGGGGAAGTGAGAAGGTTAACTCGATGATAAAATCACATGTTATGATGGTACAAATCCAATAAAATTATAAGCTAGTGAACCATATTTATATTTAAAATATACCTTTGTGATTCAATCAAATAAAGAAAACCATCAACTCGATGACAAAAGTATTCAATCAAGTTTCCTTGATCCATAAAATATTCTACCTGCATAAATAACCATATCAAGAACAACTATCAAAATTCCTTTTGTATTTCTATGCCCTAATCCAATTAATGTTTAAAATTCTTTAACAGAAAAAGATGGAAGAGTGGATTGGTATACCAAAATATGAGCATCGTTTAGTTGATGATTCACGAGTAGCTTAGAAATTTCCTTGCTCATAGCATCAATGCAATTAATCTTTGTTTCAACCAGTGATCGTTTATCTTCAATCAACTTTTCCAGCAACCTCTTGCTGAAATATAATATTTATAGACAAATAATCACTTTTCAATATGAAGTAATAATAACACATTCAACTTTCTTGTTCAAAAGGTGAAATATACATTTAAAAGGTCATTACCAGGTGGAGACGTTGAATCGGTTGTTGTTAGAACAAGAACTTGCGATCTTGCTAAAAAGAGTCAACATATTGTGCGGTGGTTTCTCTCTACAACATAGGAAAGGAACAATGAATATTGAGAATTTAACACATGCAGAAAGACCATGATCTACCTACTAGTATTATTCTAATAAAAACGGAAAACCCGTTATTATTATGAAACAAAACAGAAAGAAGGAAAAAAAATCGAAAACCCTAACCTGCTTGTTTTCTCTTCTTGCTGGCAAAGCTGCTAAGCTGGTAGGGTATACTCCTTTTATAGCGTAACGATTTGGCTAACTTCGTGCTCTTTTGTTTATTAGTTATTTTTTCCTTCTAGTTTCAATGTTTTTTTCAATGAGAGGGTCTGGTTTGAATTATATACTAGTTATATATATATATATATTTTGTTTAGGGTTAAATATGTTTTTGGTGCCTATAAATATTTTAACTTTTTGTTTTAGGCACTTGAAGCTTTGTTGGACAATGTTGCAGTCTCAGAAACCTTGGGCAGTAAACTTGAAAGATAGAGTTATCAGATCCAGATCAACAATAAAGCATCATATCTTCTCATCAATTTGGAGTAGTGTAAAGGAAGAATTCAATGTCATTTCAGAAAACTCATTTTGGCTTCTTGGTGATGGTTAACATATCATCTTTTGGAATGACTCTTGGTGTGGTCCTCCACTTGCTGATATTTTCAACACTCCCCACAACATTAGTTCTTTGCTATCTTCAACAGTGAAGGACTATATTTTCAACAATCAATTGCAAATCCCTCCTCAGCTTCTTCATATGTTTCTAACATTGTTAATGTTGTTAATTCAGTTGCCATTCCTTTAGAAGAGAAGCATGATCAATTGCTTTGGAAACATACTCCTGATGATGACTTGCAGCTCAAGACAGCTTACTCTTTCAAAGTACATCAGTATCAAGACATCCATTGGGCCAAAATGATCTGGAGTTTAGACATTCCTCCATCAAAATCCATGTTTGTATGGAGATTGATCCATGACAAAGTTCCTATTGATGATAATTTAATGCAGAGGGGCTGCAACATCCCTTCTATGTGTTCTCTTTGTCTTAATAGTATTGAAACTTCTTTTCATCTGTTTTTCCAATGTTCTTTTGCAGTAAAGTTGTGGTCTTGGAACCCACTTGGGTTGGCCTAGTGGTATTGGCTTGGAACATGGTTGGGAGTATGCTCTTCCTCAAGGTCTCAGGTTCGATTCTCTCTAGTACCAATTTGAGGGGGTTAGTTTAGCTTCTTCAAAAAAAAAAAAAAAGTTGTGTTATTGGTTAATTTCTACTATTGACAAAACTTTCCAATTTCAGTCAATTGAGGACATTTGGAAGTTATGTGATTTGTCATGGTCCCCTCAATGTAAAATAGTGGTCAAGGCAGTTCTAATCAACTTGATAAACATTATATGGCATGCTAGGAATCAAGCTAGATTCAAGAACAAGTACAAATTCTTGTCCATTCATGGTTGAAATGTAACATTGATGGAGCCTCAAAAGGTAACCCTGGTGTTTCAGGCTGTGGGGGAATTTTTAGGAATGAGGAGGTTGAGGCAGTTATTTGCTTTGCAAAACCTCTTGGTTTAAGAACTTCATATCATGCAGAGCTTTGTGGTCTCATGAGAGCAGCTGAAATAGCAAACCAGATGAAATGGAGCAATATATGGTTCGAATCCAACTCAGCATTAGTGGTTCTTGCTACAAAAAAGCCAGATAAGGTTCCTTGGGAGATAAGGAAGAGATGGAACAATGCTATGGCAATGATTAGAAGCATGAATTGCATAGATACACATATTTATAGGGAAGGAAATCAAGTAGCTGATGCACTTGCTAATCAAGCTCTTTCTTTGAATTCTTACACAGTTTGGCATGATGCTCCTTTGTTTATTGGAGAGCATTATGTTAAGAACAAACTTGGTTGGCCAAGTTATAGATTTTGTTAATCCTGGAGTTTGGTTTGGCCCCCTCCAGTTTGTTTCTTTATTTGTTTTTTCATGCTTTTAATATATTTTAGGGTTGGTTAGTGCTTTGCTACCAACCTGTTTTTATTTTTATTTTTTAAAAAAACCCTTTTTTTTAAATGTGTTATTTTTCCGGTTTTATTGGTAAGGAACGATAAATTGTAAAAAGTAATTAAGTTAATCATTGAAAGAATAAATGTTACAAAGAAGAGAAAATAATATTATTCCTATCATTTTGGATTGTTCCTAATTGAATTATATTTAACTAATTTTTTAACTGATAGTTTAAATATGTGCTATATATAAAGAGAATACGTTGTTTTGGATTGACTTTTTTCATTTTTTTTTGAACAAGTCAAAATGAATTATATTAACACTGACAACGCAATCACCTCAGCACAAGGCGTGCCAAAGCAACCACGAAAAATACAATGAGTCTATCAGAAACAACCAAAAGGCTAGCCAATGTCCAAACACATAAGGGGGCTCGACCACCATAAATGAGTACCGAAAACAAAATTAACCTTACTATCTTTCAACCACCATAAAGAGTATGACTTAGCTTTATCTAACAGCTAAAAACTAGAGCATTCTTGATTCTTAAATAACCTACAGTTGTGTTCGTTCCACAAGACCCAAACATACAAAAGCCAAATCATATGTAAAAGGGCGCGCTGCGATTTCAGACCACCTGTATAATTAATAAATTGCAAAAAGTGATCTGAAAGAACCTGTGAGTCCGCCCCATCAAAACCAATCCACGCCACACCAACGGCCAAATAGCACCGAAAGTTGAGCACGACAAAAACAAATGAGTAGTGTCCTCGACATGACCACAACTAGCCACACACATTCGAGCCTCTGTAGGGATAATGCCATGAACAGCCAAATTGGATTTAGTAGGAAGTCTTTCACAAAGCAGTCTCCACGCAAAAATAGATACTTTCAAAGGGACCTGCCTATGCCAAATTAATTCCAAATTATGATGTAACCGAGGATGTTCATGTGATGTCAGCATGTCATAAACACCACGAACGGAATAACCCCACTTGGGTCCAAAAGCCACTGCCACGAATCAGTAAATGTATCTTGCAAAGCAACATTAGATAGTAAACAACTCTTCCTCCCACGCCCACAACCGGCAACGCCACTTCCACGCCTCCCCTGTTGGAACAAGGGTGTTTCACAAGTCACCTATTGAGTTTTGACAATAACAAGGTATTAAAAATAATCAATTGGATATGCTAAACAATTTGTTCAAGTGTGCAGGATCCATAATCAAAGTACT
>Ga0315914_1006951_pt1 | contig 15856 bp, 4 predicted proteins | sample MpolenodulesMG_FD_203920 | JGI IMG/M metagenome (GOLD analysis project Ga0315914, IMG submission 203920) | Medicago polymorpha root nodule microbial communities from Los Angeles, California, United States - elongated nodules | ecosystem: Host-associated > Plants > Roots > Nodule | place: USA... | reverse complement strand
TGTTGTTGTTTGCTCTGTACTTTTCTTGTTGTTGTCGGGTATTATCACTTTGGATTTTCTTGACAATGTTTTAAATGAGACATATCTTGAATTCTCTTAATTATCTTACTTGTGTTTTTTTTTTTTAGGGAAATCTTACTTGTGTTTTGGTATAGTCCCTTTAAATATTGTGTATTTTTCTCTTTGTTTTAATAATATTTCTAGATTGTTGCAAATTATAGCTAGGTGGTGATCATAGGGTTTTAATATAGTTGAAATGTCTTAGTTTATCATGGAATGTCTACGCACTTTTTCTTAAATAAAAAGAGGATAGATGGATGTTATTGAGTAATTTCTTATACTTATGTTAATTGAATGATATATGTTTTTTTCTTTCAATATAAAAGCCACAAAGGAAAATTTAGTAAACAAGTTGTGATATCTTTCTGTGTGATAGGCTTAGCTGTTAGCATCAAATACATTATGAGTGGTAATTACAATACTTCATATATATAATTAATAAATAGCAAAGTGAGATTCTGAAAGGAAACAAATATAAAAAGTTGTTACTATTTTGTATGCTTGCTTAAAAAAGAGGCAAGACAAAAAAAAAAGAAGCTTAAGTGGATAGTCTAGCTGCTATGATTGTGTGCATATCTGAGAAGGGGATCACTTGTCTTTTCATTAAAACTCATTAAGGATCATGAAGGGAGGTTTCGGTTATCCTTAAAGCCAAGTAGAGCAAAAAAGTGACTCTTCGGTGTGAGTTCAAGTTTTTTTTTTTTAAATGTTAATGATTGTCTCAAATTAATTCTCCAGTGGAATTCTATTAAATTTTCTCAATTGTTACGTCTAGATAAAATATAAGAGAGACAAAGATATAAAATTATAAAGGAAAGAGGACATTAAATGCGTGGTTGCGATATAACAATTGAAAAAAATTGAGAGAATTATATTTGAGAGAATTCATTCCCGTTACCAAATATTCTTTAAGAACTTTAAATAGTAAGATTTTATAAAATTTTATATATCAAATGCATTGGAAATAGTCGTACTTAACGATTATATAAGATTTTATTTAAATTTTTTGATAAAATTTTATTTGATTCAAATTTGAAATTACCATAAATTTTGTATCCAACTTTTTAATTTTATTTTTAGCATAAAATTCAATTACTTAATTTGATGAACGATAAATTTGTCGTAAGATAAACTTGTAAATAAAAAACTCACTTGAATTGGCGTTGTGGTCTGTGTTTGAGATATTGAAGTGTGCTCATCTCAAAATCTCAATGATGAATATTTCTGGTGTCAATTTATGTTGGTTATTCAATACGGAGCTTTGATATGACTTTAAATGAGGCCTCTGCTAATGGAAAGTGTGACTGGTCCCCTCAGATTGATCGGTCCTTGAGCTGCATATTGATTTTTTTTTAATTATAAATAAAACATTTTAAGTAAAGGATAAAATCGAAAGAAAAAAAAATTACTACACAAAAAACTTGGTATTTCTTTTGTATAAATGTATATATTTAAGATGACTTATGTAAAAAATTAAAATTGAGAATGATTTGGACAATGAAGAAAAACTTTTAATCATTTATAGTTAAAGTGCTAATGTAGTGGTAAGAGTTTGATATTGAGTTTAAATATCTTTATAGATGATTGTAAATATTTTTTTTTAGAGAAATACAATTGTAAAATTATCATTAATATTACTTTAATTGTAAAATTATCATTAATATTACTTTAATTAATAAAAAATTCCTCCTTTCTGAATTTCTTTTTTAACATTTATGAAGAGAATTGCACTCCCTGCAACTTGAAGAGGAGCTCGATTTTGAAAAACGCTTTAGAAAATTCTACTCTAGAATATCTTTTAATTAATCTGAATATTTTTTTAAGGAAAATGTTGATTGTCACAAAAAAAAAAATCACGAAAAGAGATGGCCATTTGTGATCTCCTTATCAGTCACAACTTTTGTATATTTCACTCACTCTCAAATTAGCCTGTCTTTTAAAAAATTTAACATGTATTAGATTTCTCAAACTCAAAAGCAAGGTATATCGACACGTTGCAAAGTAGAAAAGAGAAAAAAACAAAAAAGGGCAATTATAGAATAGCATTGCTGGCATGGGTGATGAGAAGAAAGAATGAAAGAAGTGGGTGACTAAGATGATATATATCATTGAAAGCAAAGTGGGGATGAATGATAATAATCAACTAGTGGATTCACTTATGAAACACAAGAAAAGTCAAGCAAAAATGAAAAAGTAGAGGGTCTGATAACCATGTTTTAAATACAACGTACTCGCTCCGATCCTATTTATAAGAGAAATTTTGATCAACAAAAGTTGATGTATCTAGTTAACAATTCAGTCCAAATCCATCAACTTTTCTTGACCCAAAATTAGGATAAGGATCTTGATTTTCATTTTTCCCCATCAAATTACTAAGCTAAAATACTAAACCGGAGGGAGCAAATACTAAATAGGGAAGCTAGGACTATCAAATTAGGATAGGGATCTTTTCCTTTTTTCAATAAGCTAAAATAGCCCATCTAAATTGGTACGAGGAGAATCGAACCTAAAACCTTGATTTTTATTTTTCCTATTTACAACACTAGGGAAAAATATATAAAAGGGGGGAAAATCAATTAAGTGGCACTAGTGATGGTTAGTGTCAAATTAAATTAAAAAAAAGGTTAGGTAATAGGTTAAGGTTAAGATTGTCAAATAAAATCCAACAATGCTTTTTATGTATTAATATATTATAATGGACACTTGTACAATAATATTATCTCATTACTTTGCAACTTTTAATAATGTTTGAAAGGAAAATAATATTATCACAAAAAAGAAAGGAAAATAATAATGTATTTAGATAATGAATAGGTGAAACCACTTCTGAGTTCTCAATCATCAACTATTTAAAGCAATGATCAGAAACTAACTTCACCACTATCTTTTTCCATAGAACCATTTGGAAAAATCATACAAAATCAATCTATATATAGAACCTGATTTTTTTTTAGCTTAAGGATGGATCTTTGTTGGCAAAAATCTATTTATGATTCTTAAAAGAAGAATGGAGAATTTGTGTGAAAGGGTCCTTACAATGACCCTTCACACTCTCCACCTTCAATAGTTTGCTTAAGCTTAGCCATTGGTTTCTATGATCAGTGATCACAAGGAGAATATGGAGAATCAGAAGAAGCTAGTCAGTAAAGAATAATTAATTAGCGCATGTTTGGATTCACGTTGAGTTTGACATATCAGAGTGTGTGATTGTGTTTTTGACAAAAATTACACTTTGGATCGCTCAACGAAATCACGGTGTCACCATGATTTCGTTAAACTCACTGTGATTCCTAGCGTGTACTTTGTTCTCCATAGGAAGAGAAACTTTGGCTATTGGTTGGTAAACCGGCAAGTCACAAAAAGGCGATGGACCGCATTAGAGGTCCTTATGGCTATATATTTGTATGTGTGTATGATTCTGTTATGGTTCTTCTTTGAGTAGAATATATATTGTAATAGACAAAGATGTTGTTCCTTTGAGAAGCTACCAACTTGTGATGTTTCATGTTACTCAACTTGTGATGTATGATTCATGTTTCTTTAATTGTTGTTATATATGTAAGTGTTTTCTTCCTGTCTGTTTATGTTTGCTATGTTGTGTAGGATTTAGATTTCATGCATTGTGTACATGACATAGTAATTGATCTTGGTCATTCAATCTCAAATCAATGATGTAGATTAATAAAAGTTGATTTCAATCATTCTTTTACTCAAATCTTGCATCTTCATTTTCAGCAAATGATCTGTCACATAGACTCAAATCAATATTTTAGTACCATCAAAGTATAATGATATAAGTCTCCATGAATATTGAACCTGTTATACAATCTTGTAACCTCATCTTTTCCTTTTAGTAACATGAAGAGACTAATCTCAAACCAAATCAACTCTCACACCATGCACATGCATATATACAATTTTACAGTACAATCCTATGAATAATTGGAAAAAAATGTCATTCTAATCAAACTATAATCGGAAACACTAATCGAAAATGCACGAAGAATCAGAATTTGGTTTGCAGAATGATTATAAGAAATTCATCTCAGATTTTCCAAGTTCCCTTTCCATATTTTAAGAGAGAAACATATAACAATTCATTCCAAGTATCTGGTACTCCAGGCAAACACCAATGGCTGCAATCTTCGTATAGCGAAGAAGAGTTCTGCTTCATTGATGTCTTATAATCTTTTCGATATACGGAAGGATGTCCGTCTTTTCGGTAATCTGTAAGTCTACTTATGTTCATATATATCACTTTGGTTTTCATATTTTGGATGACATGCTCTAGTGCTCGCATTTTTGAAGGATGTTTTTGTAAGTAAGTTTCATTATATATTGGCTCAGTTTCTTTGTGGCACTGTCCACCTGAATTCCATTGTCCACCCCTGCAAGGCATTACAATTAAAGCATTAAGGTTATCAGATGAATACTATGCTTAAGATTCAATTTGGTCTCATCATTGTCTCTAAGTTGGATGCAATAGGCCATAAGAGAAGAGGCAAATCACTCAATGATGGTTTACACAACAATTACTCTATTAACTTCAATTTGCGCATAAGAGAGGGCGAATTATTTTAAGTATGGATTAGTTTTGGATAAATTACACGGAAACAATGTATGTTATCCTTCCTGCATGGTGAAATTGTTCTATTTTATAGAGCAAAATGCATCGCTTGATGAACAAAAACAAGTCTTTAAAAAGAGTTGCATTCTTTCATGAATGGATTCAAATAAGAATCACAACTTGATATGCAGTTGTATTGTGGAAGCTATGCAAGAGAGAAAAATACCAGAAATGAGTAACTGAGTATCCTCTGAAGAAAACCTGTGTTTGATTGGTGTTAATTTTTCGGTCAACCCATTTAGCCCAAGTGGTCAAAGCCCTCATATAAGCATCCAAAGCTTTGAGTCTTGGATATACATGGTTTCCTTCTTGATAATAATCTTCTCTGTAACAATATCAGAAACCTTAATTCCATATCCTTATGAGGAGCAAAAGCAATAGTTCAATGCATAATAGAAAAGTACACTTTACTGTCACAGACGCGGGAACACTTGGTCAAAGTCCGCGATCAAGCGCTGTGTTCTTGAGCATTTATTCATACTTTAGAATCGAATTTGCTATTCTAACATTATTATTGAAAAAATAGGGACTAAAACTGAACTAACCCTTTTGATGTTTTCTCATGTGTCCACCAATGGCCTGTATTGAAGACTATAATATTAGCATCCTGATACCTTGAAGTTGTGTGATCCATCAAATCCAATCTTAGTGTCTCAAATGAACTATTTTTGCCTTTGAAAGTTGATTCTCTAACAAGGAATGGTGAAGCAACAAAATCCACTGAACAATTGTAATCCTGAAAAAACAAACCAAAATAAATCTATTTTAAGATACCATTACAATAAGATTCTTGACAAAATATTATAGATAAAAACATGAAACTTGCCTCAAATCTAAAAGCATAGACACCTTTCTTTTTAAACTCCCTTTTCCCTGAAATTTCAAAAACACGTTTCTTGTATCGGAGGCTTTGTCGAAGGATACAAACAAGGGATTCCCACATATTCCTATTCAATGAATCTCCGACAAAAACCAGCCTCTGCCCGCGCAACCTCTCGAGAAAATCAGTTGCATTCAAACTGATAGGTATCACATAACATCAATAATTGTCTTCAAACCAAAATTGAGCCTAAAATACTAAACTAACAATACCAATGTAACACTATTGAACTATAAGTATCATATCTTTCTTATTCTACATCATCATAAGTTTATATACAAATTTTCTTTCTTAACTATAAATTGTTAAGCAATGTTGCTATCAATAACTGAACACAACAAATTATAAATCGCACGAACCAAATTTCGTTATACGAATTTCAATACTAGTAAATAATAACATTTCAAAGTTGTTAATGAAAAACATTTAATCATATACATACCTTGGAATGTGACATTTATTTGGCTTCCACTTCCATTTTACATATTCAAGATCAAGCCTTCCATTAAGGTGACAATTAAAATCTCTATCAATGAAAGGACAAGAACCTAAAGGATAATATGGCTTTGAATCATCTCTTACCCACTTTCCATCAAAGATATCACATTTATCATATAAACCATCATTCATTTTCTTCATTTGGTCATAACTATGAGTGACTAAAGTTACATTCTTATCCCTAACCAAATCTTCATTCCTTCCCTCAACAACACTAGTATTTCCATTGTATGAAGCATCATTGGTCACATTCACATTGTTCTTCACATTAGGACTTACAAAACTATAATTTTTCTTCGTGTCACCATTTGGTTCAACCCCAACACTTGACACATTTACTTCACTAATTCTACCAACAATTACACTTTCTTCTTCAATTCTCGTAAGAGAATTCTCAGAAGCATTGTTCAGATAAACACAAGAGTGATTAGTACTATTAAAAGAAAAGGGGTGTGAAACAAAAGAAGAATTTGTGTTGGAATTGTTGAAAACAGGAAGAAAGACTGAATTTTTAGGAACTTTAAGGGAATTACTAAGAAAAAAAAGAGAACACAAAAGCAAAGAAGCACCAACACATAAACTAAACTCAGAAAATAGTTTTCTTCTAGTTTTTAGAAATGGTTCTGAGAATGAGAATCTATTTGAATCCATTGTGAAAAAGCACATGCATGCAATCTTGGTTTGTGTGAAAAATGAAAAACCTTAGAGGTTGAATCATGTACTTCTTCAAGGCTTAGAGTACTGTGTCCTTATTATTGAAGAAACTAGTTCACAAAGTTGTATAGTGTGACAACTGTTTCATTACAATGTTAAACAATCACACATGTATATATGACAAAGACAACCTCTTAATTCCCGTCAAAGAAAAAAAAGGAGACAACCTCTAAAATAGTAAATGCCTCCTTAAGTCAGCCATAATTACACTTTTTTTATTTTTTATTTTCATTTGAAAAATGTTAAAAAGTTTCTCTAAAACACTCGTTAAGATAATTAATATCGAAATATTATATTGAAAAATGATAAAAGTAAAATAACATATTTTAAAATCCTTCAAAAAAAACTTTTTAAAAATAAAGAAATTATTGTTTTTGATGAAAAATAAAATTATATTTTTTTACTTCTTTTAACTAGTCTCCAGGCAGTGGTTAATACGACTATCTTCATTTTTATAAATAAAAAAAATGTAACGGTGCATACTATTTTTGGTCTTAACTCTTGTGTTCGTCAACGAAAATAGATTTTGACCAATTTTGAACTTAGTTACTTGAGATGTGTTTAAAATATGGTGCTATATGTTTAATGTTTATCCCTCAAAAAATAAATTTAATGTTTACTCATTTCGGTCACTAATATAAAAAAAAAAATCATATTTAAGTTTATTGATAATTAATGTATTTAAAGTGATACTCCCTTTGTCTCAAATTAGATGTTTTTTTTTTTTGAGTTTTACATAATTATTAAAGAAATTACTTCTTCTAATCATATTTATAAAAGACATTTGACTCAATAAAAATTAATGTATTTAGTTTAAATTCTTAACTAAATACATTATTTTTTGTCGATCTAAAATGTTTCTGATAAATATAATTGAAAAGAGTATCAGTGTTGTTGATTTTAATAGTAAAATATGTTTTATTTACTAAAACATTTTAATGGAATATTTAGATGATTAACATACAATAAAAAGAGCATGTTGGTTAAACAATTCTCCCTCCGTCCATATATCTAAGTACACATTTAACTTTTTTTTTTAAAGGAAGCACCAATTTGACTTTGTTTTTGTCCTTAAATGTAAACCTATTTTTAAATTAGTAGATGCATTTATTATTTTTTCTAAACATACCCCTAATTAATACTACTAACTTGTTTTAAAATATGAAAAGTCAAATTTAATATAGGGTTAAATATGTTTTTAGTCCTTACATTTTGCACTCCTTTGAAGAATAGTCTCTACATTTCATTAATTGTTTTTAAAATCCTTACATTTTATCTCCGTTATCAAAATTAGTCTCTGCTATTAATTCTCTAACGGAATACTGATGTGACAGTTAGTGGGTCCCAATCATTTTAGCGTTAAATATGTTTTTGGTCCCTACATTTTGTGCGACTTTGAAGATTAGTCCTTATTATTTTAGGGATTTTAAAAATATTAATTGAAATGTAAGGACTATATTTTAAAGTCACGCAAAATGTAGGGACCAAAAACATATTTAACCTTAAAATAATTGGGATCCACTAACTTCCAAATCAACATTCCGTTAAAGAAATAACGGCAGAGACTAATTTTGATAACAGAGATTAAATGTGAGGATTTTAAAAACATTTATTGAAATCTAAAGACTATTCCTTAAATGAGCGCAAAATGTAAGGACTAAAAACATATTTAACATTTTAATATACATACAAACAAAAGACAATTTGATAATATTAACACACAAAATAGACACATTAATTGCACTAATTTTTTTTTTTAAGAAATGTGAAAAATGCAAAAGGTGCTTGGATATAGGGATGGATGGAGTAATAAATAAATGTTGTATTGTTATCGAAAATTCAACATCACACATGAACACAAATGGGTTTAAAATTCAAAATGTTACTAAAAGTTTTAAAATACTAATAAATGAGAAAATTACATGAAGAAGCTTGAAGAAGAAGTGAAACGTGGCGAAGAAGATAGCAAGAAGCTTTATGTCAGTGATGTTGATGCAAACGGCGAGCATGCGGTGGTGGTGTTCCTCGTTGTGTTGCTGGTGTAATGTTGCACCGCCCGTGTTCCCAAGTGATGAATTGCACGTGTAAGTTGTTACACATGCTTTGCAGTGCACTTTTTGTGTGAGTTTTGATGAATTTCAGAACTTAAGAGCACGCTGTTCTCGAAATGTAGTAAAACATAGCCCGTTGGAGAGCCCTTGCGTGGGACCATGTTACATTTGTCAACGTTTGAGTATATGCATTCAAATTTAAAATTACAAAATATTATGATTTCATTGGGGTAGTTAACTGATATTATTCATTCATAAGATAATATTATCTCATTTTCTCTCTCTCTCTCATTCATCTCTACTCATGTTTTTATTGATGAATCTAGATCATCTACAAAGTTGTAAAATAAACACAAAAAACTTATAAAACACTAAAAAAACATCATATGATTGTTGTATTTCAAAGTAATAACAAATTAATATTTTAATGAAAACAAACTTAATTGAACATAGAGATCAAGTAGATTCTGATATGTGTTATTTTCTATTAAATTTCTTTTAGTGTTCTTTAGAACATAATATTACAAATGCACGGATATAATAAGAAACAAAAATCATAACAACATCAAGTGCTAATAAGGACTATAGAATGATATGAAGGACTTCATAATAAGATCAAAAGCATCTCATGGACACATCAAAATGAAGAAAAAGATTGAGTAAGGAAATATGAGATCAAAAGTGGATCCCACGTCAATCTGATGAACAAAATTCTTCAATTAAAAGGAACTTTAGACTTGACATCAAATGCACTTCAGGATGACTATTATAAGAAGTCCATAACTAATGTTCATTCTCATCCATGAAGCACAAGAAGTGCATATCTAATAACCGACAAATTTGTAGGTTATTATACTGCATCTATCCCCCAAAATGTATTAGAAGTTGAGTAATTGCATGACCTATGATATATAATTAGTGACTATTTAGGAATTTATGTTTTTAATTGGTTTTTAGTATTAGTTAGTCGTTTTGAATTATCAATGCTTATGGTGGATGTTTTGTAGATCAAGTTGACGAAATACTCTAGACATACATAGAGATACAACGTGGAAATGACGTCTGACGAAGTATGAAGATACATCGTTAGGATGTGGTCTAAAGATATATTGTGATGGATCTTCCGAATTAGTCATACAATTGTATGACCTCGTGTGGTCCTTGCTTATCATTGCTTAAAGGCTAAGTTCTAAGAGTTAGAGTCAATCATTGGTGGTACGAGGAATAAAGAATATGATGTGTACTGGCTAGATAAGATAATGACACCTCATAGCGGCAATGACCAAATGGTTAAACTTGTAGTGGTTGGCCTTGTAATATAAAAGGACAACCACATGTTAATGCCAAGGGTCCAAAATTTGCGTAGTCGAATTGAGTAGTCAAGTTCCAGCTAGGGTTAACAACCACTAGAGTTTCCACTCCATCTCAACTCCTTCATATAGGAACATGAGTGTTAGTTCTTAGTGAATTAGAGATAGGATTGGGTGATGTGTCAAGCTTACCTGTTTTCTTGTTGGAGTGTAATATGTTCATAACTCAAATTTATCTTTCAATTAAGCTTATTCAAGTTTGCATTTTTGTTTCATTTCATCTTCAGCTTTGTGGTTAAGCTCATTATGAACTAAACCCCTTCTTGTGATTTAGACATGATGAGCTATAACTTTAGGCTTCTTTAAAACAAAGTGTTTTAATGACAAATGTTTGAAAGTAAAACTTTGTCGCTTTTATTTATAATGGCAAAATCCCTTAGATCAAAAGGAGATGGGAATGAAAATGTTCGTTTGATATGAGTTATGTCCCCAAGGACTAAAAGGTGATGGGAACAAGAATGATTACATTAATTTAAACAATATCTTGAAAATGCCTAGAGATGCGCCAAGATCTATCTAGGATTAATATCATAGGCCACGGCCCAACCTCTCCAAAGATGGAGAGCGACTGATGACCAACCTAGTATGTTGCATGTTAAGTGTTGTGATTGAACTCTGAAATGTGTGTCTTTACATGCTTAACATGATTGTCGGGTCGATAGACCATAAAGACCACCATATTTCCAGAAAGTTATATCTCTATATACCTTAGTGAAGCTCTATCATAACTGAATCATTGTTTAAATCACGTTTTTTCCTTTGAGAACTTATAAACCTTCTTAACTGGTTTCCTATACTGTTATTGCTTTTAAACTTTATTTTATTGTTGTGACCAAATGATTATTTTATTTCCTTGCAAACAAGTTTACCACATAATAGTTATAGAAAGTCCCATTAGTCTCTTTCTCCAAATATATTTTTGTTCATGTGATCAATTGAGTTTCATGTAGTTACTTCTATTGTTTGTATAATTTTTCTTTTTTTGAAGAAGCTAAATATTAGTCCACCTAAATTGACACTCGAAAAATTGAACATGAGACCTCAAAGAGTAGCACACTCTCATATCTCAAACCAATACCACCAAACCAACTCAAGTGGATTTTATTTGTATAATTTAGAAACAGTCCTACATTAAATAGAATATTATTTTTGGAAAAAACTTAGGTACAATTCCTTAGGTGCTTTTCGTATGGTTCTTAACTAAATTCACCATGATTTCCTTAAATTCATAATTCTCAAAGTTTGTTATCTCCAAAAAAGTTGTATTTTTAGTTAAGAACCATACGAAAAGCATCTAAAGAATTATACCTAAGTTTTGTCCTATTATTTTTCTTAATATTCATAAAATATTAACCGAAAGATATTTACAATAATAAAAGGACAATGCTCATTTTGTTTAATTTTTACTTGTCATTTTTCCTTGTAGATAAATAAAATAAAAATAGTTATTGAAAGTTTACACATAAGTGGTGGAGCTGCAATTCAAACTCCAATCACAAAATTCGATCTAACAACTTCAAATTTTTTACTTATAACTATGATTAAACAATTGTTCTTACTAACATGTTATTTTTTAAGTTGAACAAAATTAATTGTTATTTTATCAATGACATGATTAACTATTTAATGTAAAGAAAGAAAATAAAATAAAAGAGAGCTTATACAAAATAATTAATTAATGACAGGCAAAAGCCCTTTATGTCATAAAAAAATCAATCGGTTAGTAAATAGTTAATTGTACTATAGAAAGAAAAAAAAACAAATATACATCTAGTATTAGTTTCCTGCATATAAATAATTATTATATTCAAGAGTACTTAGACCTTCTACAATGAAGCGTCTATTTTAAATATTTAAGTAAATATTAATATTAATACTGAATAAGCATCTAGTCTTTCTAACCCAACAACTCACAAAAAATTATTAAATTGGTCACACCAATAACTCTAAATAATTAAATTTCAACAATTATCATTTATTTTAATACAATTTATTTAGGAAGAAATAAAAATGTGAAGAGAGAGAATGTGATGTTAGTAATCATGGAATCCTAGGGATAAAGATCATAGTGATCAGCAAAAAAGCAAAAGTATATGAGTATTCATGTGAGAGATACTCATAGAAATACATAGTAGAATGAAAAGATTGATAAAAGAATAAGAGCCATGCTATTTGTTACGGACACGAAAAACACAATGGTTAAATTGATTAGTTAAGAAAGGATAAAAGTGGGATTTCACGCAATACATAGATTATAGTTGGTGTTATTCTTGCATTTCTTCTCTTCGGCTTTCGTAACAAATAGAATTACCAAGAGTATAAAAAGAGAATACAATGGAGAGAGTTATTTATAAGGGTGAGTTAGTTTAACTAACTTCTAACTACCTAACCAACCAACTAAATATAGTTTACCTGTCAGCTAACTATGGTTGTTTCGATTCATTATACTCTACAACTACCATATTTATTTGCTTCACAGTATGAGTGTCTATTTAGTATAGTGTTAAATATGCGAAACCCTCACCATTGTAGATTGTCTTATTTGAGATGATAAAAGATCTCTTACATATTAATCAAAGTCTTGAATGAAGACTAAATAAGAAAGAAATGAAAAGTCGATAAATCACCATCAAAGTAATATGTATTTTGGTTTTTGTAAGAACTCTTTCAATCCATCACCACATGAGTCTTAATCAACAACATTATTGTTGTCTAATTCTCACCAATAAGAGCAAAATATTAAAATGGGTCTAGCTAGTATCGTGCAATATTATTATTAGGAAAATTAAAATTGAAAGTAATTTTTATATTGAAAAGATTTTTTTTTTTACATTTTTAAAAGTTTGACTACACAAATTCGAAATAAAATTTATGATATTTCATTCTTTAACTAGAGCCGATAATTGTTAGTATTTTTTTAAAGGGCGTTAAAACACAAAAAAAGATGAGATGCTTAAAATTTACTCGATCCTAAAGATAATAGAAAAATGAGAAATGCTAACATGTGTCCTTAAAACACAAGTTAATGAATTAGATATAGTAATTTTTTGTTAGAATGTATCCGTTGAATTTAATTTTTGAATTTGTAATAAATAAAATACACAAAATTTGAGGAAATATTTCTACTTTTAAATTTCTTGTCTTATACCTTAAACGCACAAGTTAACATGACCCTAGAAAAATTTACAAAGGAGCCCAACTTGTCCATATCGTTAAAATTTTCCAAAATTTCACTTTAATTTGCCCACAACCCCATATTATTCAAAATAAATATCCTGAATACAAAAAATAAAAAATTGAAAAGTACTTCCTCCGTTATGAATTATAAGCAAATTTAACATTTTAGGTTTATTTATTTAAAAATATATGTGATCTATATTATGGACCACATATATTATTAAATGAATGAATCTAAAAAGTCAAATTTACTTATATTTACCGACGGAAGGAGTATTGATTGTGACTAAGGGTGTATTGGATTAGGATTTTAAAGGACAATTTTTGTTTGAAAAAGTCTTGAGAATTTTATAAGACTTTGCAGGATTTCGTTGACTTTGAAGATTTTAAAAGACTATTAAGGATTTCAATGGATTTAATTTATAAGATTTTAAAGGATTTGAAATGATTTTATGGATTTCAAGAGATTTCAACAGATTTTATGAATTTTAAGAAATAATTGAAAAAATATCATAACACACTCTCTTTCACAAAATCTCAATAAAAACACTTATTTATTTTACTTTATTTTTTACGGGAGAGAGAGAGTGAGAGGAAAAGAGAGAGTAAAGAGAAGGGAGGAGAGAGAGGGAGAGATAGTAAAGGTGGATTCTAGGGTGAGGGTTCTATTAAGTCCCTCACCGGTGTACCACTAATTTTAACCCTCATATTAAATCAGCCTACCTGATCTAATTATTTATCACCACATCAGATCTAATTTCTTTCTTTCTCCCTTAACTGATCTCAATGAATCTATATTTGTATTGTCTCTCCCACTGTTCTTTCTCTCTCCATCGCAATTTGATTCCCCACCTTCTTCTCTCTTATGCTTAACATTTGATAAATTAAAAACTCAATATTGAACCCGGAAGCATGCTGAAATACCAAGAGATATCCATATAAAGGTTGATATAATTTGTAATTTGATAAAAACAATATTCAAAGAATTTTCATATAACTTCAATTGTATGAGAATCTATTCAACAAAGATTCATATTTTAATCTGCTTAAATTTTATTTACATTTAAAAAAGACATAATTGAATGAAAAATTATTCAAATAGGTTATTTAAGATATATTAAAAACTTGATTTTTTTGGAATGGTTGTGGAAGAATATGAAGCCTCGTTGATTTGCCTAAGTGGTTTGAGTTTCCAGAACCACCCTCAGACATAAAGTTATGAAGCCTGAGAGAGTATGGACAGAGAAAGGGGTGGAAGAGGCTAGAGCGAGAGGGAAAAAAGAAATGTGATATAGTGTCTAAAGTATACCATAAGATACAAGAGTTAAGATTAATCGGATGGCACCAAATGTTTTTTACTATGGTCCACCGGTGAGGGACTTGTTAGATCCCTCACCCTAGAATCCACCGATAGTAAAATCTTAAAAGAAAAAGCAATCCTAAGAAATCTCATGTTTTCATGAAAGACTTTTTCATGCTAAAATGTCACTAGACAATCCCACAAAATCCATCAAAATCTAATTTATTAAACAATCCTTCCAAATTTGAATGATTTTGAATACCACTAGACTTTTTTTAAGTGATTAAAAGTCCTGATTGAATACCACAAGACTTTTTTTAAATGACAAAGAATTTTGATTGAATAACACAAGACTTTTTTTAAATTGAAAAGAGTCTTGATTGAATACCACAAGATTTTTTCATGATAAAAAAGTCTTTTAAAATCTCTTAGAGTCATGATCCAATACACCCCCTAAACTGCAGAAGAACCACCACCGTCAAGGAACAAACAACACCGTCATTCAATTAGCCCGCCCGTGTTCCCATCTCGTGCTACGACTTTCTCACCTCTTCGCAACAAAAGTTGCAATCATTCAAAAGCTTAAATTTCGAAAAGACAAACTTGCACTGACCTACCTTTGAATTTTAAAGGCCACTGTAGCGTGTAGTTGGTTGCTGAAATATTTGAAACATTTGTTGGATTACACATGCTCAATATTCTCTCCATCCAATATTAGAAGACCTTTTTTTGCCAATGTGCACTCTATGACACTATTTTTCGTTTGAAATTTAGGTAAAATGACATAATTTTTTCGGTCCTTTTTATAAAAAACAAAAAATATAAATTATCAAGACCAAAGAAATACATTGAAAATAGTTATCTTCTATTGGGAAAAACCCAAGTCCCACATCGGATAAACAAGACTCTTGAGAAGAGTATATAAAGAGGAGGCAATCCTCACCTTACAAGCCGGTTTTGTAAGGTTGAGTTAGGCCCCAAATTTCTAACATGGTATCAGAGCTTGTCGAATTCAAGGGCTACCTAAACCTATTCACGCACCAAGCCCAAAGAGTGCTGGGCGTGAGGGGGGTGTATTGGGAAAAACCCAAGTCCCGCATCGGATAGACAAGACTCTTGAGAAGAGTATATAAAGAGGAGGCAATCCTCACCTTACAAGCCGGTTTTGTAAGGTTGAGT
>Ga0315914_1006950_pt1 | contig 15858 bp, 6 predicted proteins | sample MpolenodulesMG_FD_203920 | JGI IMG/M metagenome (GOLD analysis project Ga0315914, IMG submission 203920) | Medicago polymorpha root nodule microbial communities from Los Angeles, California, United States - elongated nodules | ecosystem: Host-associated > Plants > Roots > Nodule | place: USA... | reverse complement strand
ATGTTTTTCTTGTGTTTTTTTTCATGATTTCGTCATCTCAGTGCAATAAAGTTTTGTTCAGCATCTTGGTGTGATGATGTTTTTTTTATCTCTTGTCTTGGTGTGGTGTTTGTTTGGTTCAGATTGAAAGATCTGAACTTTGATCAATTATAGATTCGATCAATGGCTAGGTTGTCAATGTTCTAGATCCGAAGGAATGAGTATTCCGATCACTTTGATTTTCGTCACATTATTTTTACGTATTTTTTGCTTTATGTTATTAACTTGAATGGTTTGAGTTTGTTCGTAAATTTATCTTTTTTTGTGGTGTTGAATTTATGTTTGTTTTTTTAGTGTTAACCCTCCGATTTTCAGAGGAAATGAGTCATTGTAATCCACACATTGGCGGTGAGGTAAATAAAGCTTAGTCAAAAATTGTTTCCCCTAGAAATTGAATTTATGTTTATGATATACCTTATCAATTTAAAATATATTTTAATAATAAAGATACCTTTAATTTGTTTGACTTCTAATTCCTACTAGCTTTTTTTTTTGGTAGTGAATTCCTACTAGCTTTTATATGATGGCTGCATTTCTTGTTTTTTTTTTCTTCGTTTTTCTTTTTGTTGAAAAGTGATGCTTAATTTATCTCTTCTCCTTTACTTTCAAGGACTATCCTTTGGTGAATGAAATATTTTTAATAATTGTTTTTATACTTAATAAAAAATGTTTTTAAATATTCGTGTTATTAATATATTTTCCAAAAGAAAAATATATTAGTACTGATTTGTTCATTTATATGTGATTCTTTCTTTTCTCATTCTGGTTGTCTTTTAGCTTTTCTATTATTTATTTATGCAATGATTTTTTCTTACGTTTTTTAACATATTTTAAATCTCCTTGACCATGCTAGTTTATTCTATTTTATTATCACATTTTTATCTTCTTTTTTAATCCATCTCCTTTGACTTTCTTCTTCTCAATTCTTTATTATTATTATTATTTTTTTTTTGTTTTGAGGGAATTATTATTATTATTATTGTTATTATTATTAATATTATTTGAAGGATTATTATAATAATAATAATTATTATTATTATTATTTGAAGTCCCACATGATTGTATTTTGTGATTCATGATTATGAGACATATTATGTTTTATGAATTAAACTTATTTTTGCAAATTCCAAGGGTCTAATGGTAAAAAAGTTAGAGTTTGAGCCCTTGAAGAGAGGTAAATATAAATATTTTTAGAATTGTTCTTTAAGTTCAAAGGTCTTCTCTATCTTAAATTAGAGCACCATCATATCACCCTAAATTTTCATTACAATTTTTTTTATATGTCTAGCTTTTGTTGCTAGTGATAAATTATTCTAATATTGCAGTTTTTAATCATTGTAGGTGTACTAGCTAATATATATTACTACTGACTAAATAATCAAACTTAGTTAATGAGTTTTAGCTAATGACAAATCCTTTGAGAGATTTGGATTCAAAATTTTGCTAGAATTATTTTTAGTCAAACTTTAAATATCCTTCAGTGGAAGTCTGAATTACCACGACACTTTTGAATGTCTTATTCACCTACTTTCCTACTCCTTAGGGGTGGGCAAAATAAAACCAAAAACTGAACCAAACTATTGAATTGAACCGATCCGAACTGGTATTGAACCGAACCGGCACATAAAAAATCTGATGCATTCCATCTTCCCTTTATACCACCTTAACAAAATATCTTGATGCATGAAATCATTAGCTCTTATATTTATGCAGGCACTGAAATATTACCAGAAATTGGAAATGAGTTATGGGAGGAGATTTCTAAGGGACTAGATGTGGTAGGTTTTCGTGCATTTGGTTCTGTTTGCAAAACATGGAATGAAATTACTGTTAGAACTAAAGAAGATTTCTTAGAATCTCAATCACCACAGGTTTTGCTCAAATCATCAAATGAAATGGATTTATACTATTTGTGTGACATGTCTCGTGGTAAGAATACTATGGTTGAATTGCATAATACTTCTAACAAATCCTTTGTTGGGTGCACTGGAGGATACATGATATTTGAAAGCAAGAATCATCATGTTAACTTTGTCAACCCTTTGAATAGACATGAAATTCGGTATGCTATAAAGTCATTTCACTTTAGAGGTCAACCTCACCATGATCATATCGTGCTCGCGACATCGTTGTCATCGAAATCTCATGTTCTTTTTGCCCTATCAAATAATAAGCGCGAATATAAGGTCTATCATTCTGGAATAGGGAAATGGTATTATGGGGTGTATGACGTGAATGTTACAGACATAGCAATTTTTCGTAATAAAGTATATCTTGTCACAAGCGAGGCTGATTTCGGGGAGTTAAAGATTAATGTAGCTGATGCTAGCTTTGCTTGGATGCCTGTACATCATATCCCCAATGATGATTCAGAAGATCTTAAGCTGATTGTAACAAATGATCAACTTTTTTTGGTTGATTTTGTTCCTGCAAAGCATTTGAAGATCTACGAGATGAATTTCGATACAATGATGTGGATTAAGGTGGGTGATTTAGGTGGTAAAGCATTGTTCTTAGGAGGTAAGGGTCATTGTGCTATGAGAAGACCGGGTAAATGGGGACATCTGAGCAATTGTGTGTATTATCTCGAGACTTTACCTGCTAGGTGCTGCATTTATTCGATGGAGGCAAAGCTAATACACATGATTCCATTGGTGGGAAAATCTGGTGATCAAGTTTCTTCACTTGGTTGGTATTGTCCAGATCAGTGCATGAAGGTGAAATATCTAGACATGGATTATGAAGATGAGACAATAGAAGAGAATGCTTAGATTGTTATATCTGATCTTTTCATTATTTGTTTTATCTTTCTTTTGAAGACATTATCGTTTTTATTTACAGACTTGATTTCTGGTTTTTTATGGGAACAAATTATTTAGACTTGTCAGGTTATTTGATGAGATTTTAATGTTTGGTTTTTTTTTTTTTTGAAGGATTTTAATGTTTGGTTATGTTGGGTCAAGTTTATATGAATGTTTGGCTATGTTATGTCTATTATATGATCGTCGAAAGTAGTTTATTGATCGTAGTTTATTGCATCTAACTCATCAAAATTAGATCGTTAGATGAGAGGTATCACTTTTTGAAAAAACTTTTCAGATCTTGTCTCTTTTTATTATCGATCTCATCCCATCGTGTTAGCCTAATTTGGCTTTTGGTGTGTAGATAATACCGTGGATCGATCAAATTGATAGTCTTTAATTCCATCTTATATTTGTATATCAAGTCTAATTGATCATTACAAATCTAATTTGTAAGATGATGACTGTCACTGTTTAATTACTTTATGTTAGTGTCCCAATCCTCAATCTAATATACTGAATGAGAGAGAATGTGTATTAAAAATGGTAGAGATTAGAAACTTAACATCCTCACAGGTTTTTGTATTAGATAATTAAGATAACAGGAGATATAAATATTTATGGTAATGAAGAAAACCAATAGGGTGTGTTTGTTTTAACATTTGATAGGAAGTCATTGATGGAATGATATGGATTTAAAACTAAGGAGATTTAACATATTGTACTAATTGTTGAAATATGTAATATCCATTTTTATTTATTTTCCATTCTCAAAAGAAATATTCAAAATCTTAACTCGATGCAAATACCAACATACTTAGGGTCTTCATTAGCCAATAACAGTTTCATATATAAACAGATGAAGTTATCTGCTTAAAACTTTGAGCAAAATATACTGAATAGTTTATCAGTACTGAGCATCACAACATAATAAAAATGAATTGGAAGAGAATCTTGTTTCCAGTTTCCAACAAGAACATTCTGACACTCCCTTTTCCCTTTTTTTTTTCTTTACTGAAGATAACCAAAAATAAACCCAATCACTTAACAAATATCTAAAATTCCAGATTATATAAGTGTATGTAGGTCCTGGAGGAGGTAACAAAATACACATGTTTGAGAAGAGGGAGAGACAGTAAAATGCATCTCACATATATGGAACAGCTTTATTTCTACTTCAAACAAAAACAGAACATGCTTCTGTAACTCCAACGAATTTGGCATGACGAGAATTGGCAAAATTATTGCCAACAGTAATCTTTTTATAAATAAAAAACAAAGCTTCAAGGCAGCTAGTTGACAACATCAAGAACCAACTTGCGAGACTTAAGAACAGACCACCGAAGACGACGATAATATGCAGCTTGAAGCAATGCCAATGATAGTACAAATATCCATTTAAATCCCATCTGCAAGTAGTAGCAATGTGTAAGAAAATCAGATATGTTTATTTCATCTGATCTAACAGAAGAAGAATAAAGGATACAAACCAGTTTTCGCTCTTCCATCTCAGGTTCTGCTGCCCAAGACAAAAATGACACAACATCTTTCCCCATCTGCAACAACAAATAAAAGTATAAAATTGTTGTTTCATTCTTCCTAAGTTGACAGATAACTATCAACTATTGAATGAAATCCTCATCAACACATAAAAGTACCTGAGCTTCGGTAGCAGGGGTACCATCTTCATATTCAACAGCGCCATCATTAAGCATCTTAGGCATGGCAATGGCTCCACCAGGGAAGTAAGGATTGTAATGCAATCCTTCTCTGATCTACATTATTATTAAAAAGATATCCATAAACAAAAGTTCAAGAACAGTATTGTCACACGGATACAAGGATAGAATAGCTATGAACTTGTACTGAATACTGAGACTTGACAAGAATACAAAGTTGAGGAAGTATAATGAAGTTCATCATTTATCATCAATATCCATATATGTGCATGATTGACAACTGAAGTTACATATATGATATGGGTGCAAAGAAACATTAATATTGTGTGCTGGAATACTGTTTCACCAAGCCATCCACATGAAAGTATTATATTGAAACGTAATTTCATAAATCGAGATACGTAGAAAAATTATATTGAAAGAAAATTATATGTGGTATCAAAAGGCTATTATTTGCACAACACATTAATATTTTACACATTGGTGTGCAGGGAAAAGGAAAAAAATTATCAACCACTGATGTTCTAGTATTAGATTTCAAAGCCACACAGCATTTAAAAGCACAATTTTTTGGTTCCAAACCACCCATCAGGTGGTCAAGCAATTTCCACATGACAACTTCTGAAGAATGCAAGTTACTAATAATGGCTATATTTAGTCTTAAAAAAAGGTATGAAGAATATACCGAAACACCAGCAGGGGGGTCACGGTAACCAGTTAGGAGAGCAAACACATAGTTCTGACCATTGTGACGAGCCTGAAAATACAAAAGGGCAAAGATATTATTTTAATGCATACAATATAAAACCTAAGGAAATTACTAGCAGGAAATTGACATTACTTTGGTAATAAGACTTAGATCTGGAGGATAGGCTCCTCCATTAGCAAACCTAGCAGCTGATTCATTTGCATATGGCTGAGGAAAGCGATCACTGAGTTTACCGGGGCGTGCAAACATCTCACCCTCATCGTTAGGGCCATCTTCCACCTCAATCTCAGCTGCCATAGCCTTTACCTCTTCTTCTGTGTAAGCAACACCAACCAAATCACGGTATGATATCAAAGACATGGAATGGCAGGAAGCACAGACTTGTGTATAAACTTGATGACCACGACGAATCCTGCTCATACAAAATCAGCTAAATATATCAAAATCTTAATCTTAGTTTAAATGTGAAGTTCAGATTAAATATATGGAGGTTGAAGCAATCCCAGATTACATAAACATCAAATAGAAGAAAACAAAGCAATAAAGGAAAATTGAGAATATTATTTCTAGAAATAAAAGAAAAATACAATAGAATGAAGATCCTATTTTCCATAGAGCTAAGCTCCTTCAAGGAACCAATGTTCTCTGCCACTAACAAACTGCATGATCCCTCTTGATACCTTTCTCTCTTCGCTCAACAATAAGAGAAATCCCCTTGCACAATTCATTTCCTACTTTACTCTATTTCTCTTAACACAAACCCTCCACAGCATGGGCTTACACAACTGATGTCACTTTGAGCCCACCTTCTCATTCAGGGTCCTATCCGAGGTGTAGAGTAAACAAGAAATTCTCAATATTATAAATCCTGACCCAGAAGAAAGCCTAAAAATAGGATGGGTCCTATCACAGGATCTACAAATGCAACTATTTCTTTCAGAGATTACATTCTAGCACTTATCGCAAGATATATTTTGGATAAAATAAAACAATACATGGTAAATACTACTCATCAGTATAACAGAACCAAGATTTTAACCACGTTAGATCATGTCGCCTCAAAAACATGAAAGCAAGATAGGAAGACTAAATTCTCCAAGGCTGAAAAAAATTAAAACTAGGGCAATGTGATAAAGAGATAGTAAATTAAACATGTACCTATAGTTGACTTTGACAACTACTTATGATCATACATTAAAATGCAACAAGGACTACTTTGAGTGTATGTACGTTTAAGCAAAATAAAAGTGAATTGTATAAAAAAAACGAGGGAAAAACGCAGGTCAAACTTACGAAGCATGATCGTATGAACTGAGGATGCCCTCATGAGGCCATGGATAGTGTGGAGATGCAAGGCCATGCTCAGCTTCATCAGCTGATGCTGTTGTTGCGAAACCCAAAAGACCTGAGACACCAGCTCCTATTAAAGCAAGGGCTCTTAAGGAACTGCTGCCAGTAGAGCCAGAACCATCTTTCTTAGAGACAATGGATGATACAGAAGGACTCTGCAACAATTATACAGCAGTGATTAGAAAAAGACATGATCAGGATCTTCCGAGGGACACATTGTTATAAAATCATCAAAATCTATGACTTGAACAATTATGTATTTCCACCATAACAGTCCAGAATAATCGTTCCAATATGACAGTCAATGACTATAAGCATATAATGAAAGATGGCAAGCGGTAACCAGAATTGGAGCCAAGAACTCTGTTGTAGTACTAAGAAGGAAGAGCTAAATCTAGAATACGAATAAATCCATCTAAAGTTACCCTAAATAATGATTGATGAGGGAAACTTGGATACAATGATTACTCTGAAAAGTTTCTATATTCTGAGTGAAACATGATGCCACCTGAACAGTCAAAAGAATTTACAATAATGAAAAAATCTTGACTACTAAAATGATCACACACTGATTCCTGTTTATAGTATTAAAACTTTCACAGTAATATATAGAAGAAATTTAAACTCTAAAGGTGTGTTTGAGAGTTGGTTTTTGGAGTGTTCTAGAGTAGCGTGATTTGAAGGATTAAGTCTATATTTGATATTTAAAAAAAAAAAAAACTATAAGAACATGATACAAGAGCATATAATATCATGTTGTTCTTTTAATGTTTTTAAAATATCAAATATATATTGAAATATAGACTTAGCCTTCCAAAGCATTCCCCTCCAAAATCCAACTCCCAATTACCTAATTTTATACGTAATTATGGGTGAAAGGTACAGCTCATCATACTAAGTAGTTGAATAAGATCATACGGTCTAAGAAGATGCTAGATTAGTAGCGGAAAAACATATATTATACCTATTTACAAGAATAAAGGAGACATAATGTTGCTGGAGATAACAAATTATTCAACAAAGTAATTGTTCGATGACATAAAATGCTAGATTAGTGAAGGAAAATCAATTCAATGTCTATTTAGAAGAATAAAGAAGACATAAAAAATTGTGCAAGCTACAAATGGACTGAGCTCATAAGCCAACCTATTAAAACTGCAATTGTGGTCATGATAGGATTGTAGAGATGCAAATCATAAGGTATTGCTACAACATCAGATGATGTGGATTGTGTGGACTGAGAATTACATCCTTGATAACGACCATTTCAGAGTAAATTAGGACAAGAAAGCCATGTGCCAAAGAAAAAGAGTGGCGTATGCCAAGTAGGTCAACAAAGGAAGCCATATATATATTGCATGATTTGATGGACAGATAGAAAACAAAACGAAACAATTAAGTTTTTCTCATAGAACCAATCCCATAAAATGATAGAACCTAATGGCATCAAATGACTCGTTTAGTCCACCAACTCCACCTAACAGAATTAGGCTTGATCATAGTTGGTACTGCACGTCACTTTTTAGCAATTGCATGAGTTTTTTCCTTCCATTTTCGAATTTATCTTTTATTATATATCATCAAATGCTTATTAAGTAAGACCTCTCTCAACTACAATCATATTAGTGTCAACTAAACTTTTGGGTGTTTAAATACTTTTCCATGCATTGCACAATAATAAATTAGTAATGCAAGGGAGTCTACAAATATAATATCTATGACTTAGATGAGGGGAACCTGAAAACTCTTTTGGAAAATTTAGTTGTAATGATTTGACAATATAGCATATCATTTTCCAAAGTATCGTGACATTAATCCAACAGTTATACTGATAAATTGGAATATACAATATTGCTTCAACAAGCATTATAAGAAAAGGTGAATCATGAATGAACGTCTATATGGAACATCTTCCAGAAAAAACAACTTCTGATTTCCCTCGCATATGTATAACAAAACCATTATCCCCTGTTCCCCCATCGCTCAAAGTATCCTAAGGGTCTCAATTTTAAATTCCATAAGATAAGGTCAGAAACACAAATACTCTCACAAGTATAAAAGTATCATGAATAGAGGATGAAGTTCTTACCAGAGAATGAGATTGGAGTTTCCTCCTCAATAATTGTTGAAAAACACCTCCAGCCATCTCTGTTCAGACTGTGGATTGTTCATACAAAAAAGACTATGGATAAGTACAAAAATACATCTGACAGAATTTCATTGACAAAGATCAAGAAATAACGGACAAGGACAATGATAAAGACAGCATCACAAAATGAGTGTATGTAGTGATGAAAAAAATTATTAACTATATCTACAATGAAAAATGAACCCTAAAATGAAAATTGCAGGAACAAACATAGCTTATTTCATATCATGGAGTTTCATGAGATGATCTACCAAGAAAAACCATGTTAAACACTCGATAAATAGGTGTATAGTCTGTCGAATTCATGGAGTAACAAATCTTGACAAGAAGAATGTGGAAAAGATAGACAATACAAAAGGACATACACACATAAAGACAAACAACACATGCCACATAATCTTATAACATGAGGCATCATGAAAACTGAAGAAATTTCATTCTTATGTTCTTGTACAACAAAAAACACCAATGGTACCCCCAACACGTTAAAAGATGTCTTTTATCAGCTCATAAAACAGTTGAAATCATTTAAAACTTAACATTGACACCCCTCATTCAAGAGCTTCTACTGCCTCAAGCAATGGAATTGCAAAAAGTACATCAAACTATTAGACTAAAATACATTATATGTCCCTTGTTTTTTAAGTTTCAGTTCGGTTCCTTAACCTTAGAAGTTTCAATGGTCCCTTATCTAATTTTTTAGATTCAGTTTAGTCCCTTAACTCTCAAAATTTTCAATTGATTCCTAATCTTTCATTTTTTGTTTCGAACTTATCCTTATTATGAGAAAGTTAGCCAATTTGGTCCTTTTCTAATACCTTCTAAACAAAAAGACCACATTGAAACCAAAAATAAATATAAGTGACCCAATTAAATTTTTTAAAAGTTACATACCAAACTTAAACTAAAAAATAAGATAAGGGAGAAAAATTGTATTTTAACCAAACTAAAACTTTATTGCATAACTCTAGATATCAACTACATAATTAAAACCAACACATCCTTAATCAAGAATAAAACTCATGCACTCAGTGTTAAAGCAGCTATCAAATTATATAATGTAAAGGTCTAATATAAAATCTAAACTCCAAAAAAACATGAAAAAAAGCAAAACTTTATCACAAAATTTCACTCCAAATCTTAAGCAACACATTCCCAATACCAAAAAAATAAAAAAATACACATCATTCATAGCTCATAAACTACCTTTGCAATTACACTAATTTACTCACAAATCTAACACTACCACTAAAACGCTAATTAAAATCACCATAGATGAAAATAACGAGATTAATTCAGTGATTAGTACAAAAAATGGGGATTTTTAGTAGCAAATAAGAAACTGAGCAAAATTAGGGTAAAATCAGTGAAATAACTCGAAATCAAAATTGGAAATCGATAAATGAACATGAGAAATGAAAAACTTAGAGCTCAAAAGTAGTGAATAGATCCAAATAAAAGTGATAGATAGCGCGAGAGATAGTGAAGCTTACGAAATGGAAGCGCGATTGGGAAGAGAGAGAGAGGATCGAATCGGAGAGAGAAGTAGCAGAGAGAGAAAGAGGTTGGTGATTGAAGAAGAAGAGTCAATAGGGAGGTGTTTGGGAACGAAAAAGGCTTAACGCTTCTAGCGTTGTAGCCACTAGAATCGATTATGGGCTTTTGGGTCTTATTCATGAAGATTAAGTGAAAGCCCAAACACTAATCTTACTTTATACAACCCCGGTCGATCTATTAAATCACGAATCGTTCGGAAGAACTCAAATTAGATTTATGTGTAGAATCTTTTTTGTCGAACTTAACATATATTTCGGTCAAAATTAGAATTTCTAAAATCCTTTTTTATTAAAAACTGGTGGATTAACATAACAAAAACAAGGTCTTACTAACAAGTGTCCTAAGAGCATCCACAACGAAGACACCCATTTTTGAGTACTTAAATGGATTCCACGTGTACACATAACTTGTTTATAATTTTTTAATAGTAGTACTTAATAAGAACTCAATCTCTCCAACCCAGCCTCATACAAAAATTTATTAAATGAACACACTAATCAAAAAAGACTCCTTGCAGCAAAAAAGGTGGGAAAACGTCTGCAGAGAAAGCTCAAGTGTGTCAAGAAGGAACCAACTGATCCTGTTTGTTGAACCATGTTGCACGTCGTCCGATTTAGTTTTCTTTTTTTAGTTACTAAGTTTGCTGTGATCAAATGACTTTACTAATTGGATATACGAAACTTATTATATCAATTAGAACATGGAAACAAAATAGAAAATTATTACTAAACAAAGTAAAAACATAACCCAATGGGTGAATTAATTTATTAGAAAACATAGGTGTTATGATTGAATTACATGATTTATTTTAATCTTCTTTTACTACATTTACAATAATGTATATGCAGCACGGATGAAAAGTCTAGTTGAAGATGGTCTAAGGACATTTGATAAAGATTTAAAAATAGAAATAATTGGTAAATTCTATGCTCAAAAAATTACTTTTTAAAGTTTCAATGCATTTAATGCACCATTTTTAAAACAAAATTTTTTATTTAAACTTCTTAACACTTGATAGTATTTTCCACAAAAATATTATAAATACAATGAAATAACAAATATAGATGGGTTAATGCAATATCAACTATTAATTTGTTTACAAGTAGCTAACTATTTCTTATTTTATTTTTTTTTAGCTTAGGCCTCAAGATGCGTAGGGACCAACCTCAAGGAAGAATACGATTGGAATGTCATTTAGAGGAATTAAACAAAACTTGTTACGCACCAGATTATTTCTCTTTAATTAATAAAAATGTTGTCTCTTGTTCAAAAGGATATACCAACAAAATTTAAAATGGGTCGCTGCGATTTCAACTATTTAAATTAAGGTTTGATTGGACACCCCATAATTAATTTATGTGTTTTTTTAATCCACGACTTCTGAAACATTCACTTTAGACCTTCAAAATTGTTTTCTGAGAGTCAATTTGATTCCTTTCTGTAAACTTTAACCTCAAATGTTTAAGGCAGACCAACATTGTGTATGTCCACCATAGACCTTATTAATTTTGTTAATTATAATCCTTTGATCTTTTCTCTTAAACGAGATTGTCAGATCATGGAGATCCATTATATCTTATAGTGTATCATCAACAGCTGATTTTTTACTCATTTCTTCTTCGTCTTCCTCATTTTCATCATAAACTTTCGTTATATAAAAAAAAAACTAACAAACATAAATTAAACATTCAAACTCTTTAATCAAACCTTAATCAACAACACCACCAAAAACTTGTACACTTGAGTTACAATTGCCAATAGAACTTATGAGTCAGGTTCAATTTAGTATAGTAGTCTTAAAAATGAGAGACTCGTGTATCCTCTATTTGATCCTTTACCAATCAATGTACTCTTTACCTCTCCTTTTTATACGATCCTTCCCCTTTGATTTTCGGATTGTAACAATTGTGTGTAGGAACGACATATGAAGTGGTCTGTCGAGTTTTAATACGCTCTGTTGTCTGTCTTATGCATGCTACGAAGCTAAGGTTTCCATCCGTTCTTAAGTAGCAACATTTTTGAAATAGTAAATATTAACGTAGTTACTTTTTTTTTTTTATGGGATTAATGTAGTTAATTTAATTTCATTAGTTTTTATTGATGAAATTTTAATTTTAAATAAATAGTTGAAATCATATTAATCCATTTTAAATTCTATCGGTGCATTTTTCTTCTTCTTTCTAATAGGTGCATCTTTTAGAACAAGAGACTTTTATTAATTAAAGAAAAATAACTTGTCACGTAACAAAGAGTGTCTAACTTCATAAAATTACTGCGCAATCATACTCATTTTTGTGGTTGGTCTAACACATCTTGAAGCAAATTTAAATAAAAATGAGTTCCAAGTACACAAATATGAAAATTGTTTTTTTTTTTTTGGATCTTCACAAATATGAAAATTGTTATTCTCACATCAAAATTTGCTACAAAAAATACATGAAAATGACTTAAATAACCCTAACAGTAGTTAACTACCGTTCGCTCTTTTCGTGGCGGCAGTTAACTGCGTTCCAAATATATATATATATATATATATATATATATATATATCCAACGGCACTTAAAATTTCAAGCTTATATGTAAGACTTCTGATCCATTCTAGAATATTTATATACGTAATTTTTAGAATGGATTTTCATGACAATAACTTTGAGGTAGTAATAGTTGGATCAGAAATTCTCTAAGGTTGGATTTTCATGAATGGAGGTAGTAATAGTTGGATTTTCATGCTCCACGTTGGATTTTTTTATTTTTATACATGTATGTTTGGAACGGCAGTTAACTGCCGCCGCGAAAAGAGCGAATAATAGTTAACTATTCTTGGGAAGAAAAAAAAAGGTGATGCAAAATGCAAAGGTAAGGTAACATAATAAAAAAGATAATTATAAGGGAAGAGTGGAATAAAGCTAATGCAATACTAGGGTAAACAGTCAACAATGAAACAAAAAGGAGGGTATGAAAAGGGAGGCTATGGTGGCTATTCGTAACATAACCTAACGTGGAGTTTGATTATAGAAAGGAAGACGATGAGTTTGTTTGAAGAAGTAAGAGTTTTCTCAGCTCTAATTATTTTCTCTCTGCATATTTCCTCTCTATCTATATGCTACTATATATGTGATTTTGGTATAATGAAATTATGGTCATATATATACTCAATTTTAGGTTAAATTCTATGTGAGATGAGGAAGAAGCCAAATGAGAAATGACTTAAGGTGGTATAGGCTCGTGGTGTTTGTTGAGATTTTTGCAGAGTAGAGAGGAGCACAATAATGGAAAAAGAGTAAAAGTGAATAAGAAAGATTAAATTGGATGAATTTGAAAATGTAAATAAATAAATAACCGTTTGCTTGTGTATTGTCCTCTTTTTTCTTTCTTTTTTCCTTTGGCATGTGCTACTATTTTAGTATTTTGACTAACACAAAGGTACCTGGTCAAGAAAGAACATTTCCATTTACCATTGAACTTGTGTTTGGTGATAAGTTTATAAAAATTGATTATGTAAAATTGATCTTTGTAAAATTGAGTTAAAGTTAATGTGGTTTATGTTAAGATACATTATTGTAAAGGTGAGTTGAACAATAAATTTATGTATAAAAAGATCCAATTTTTAATTTCAAGTTCTTTTTAATTATGGAGACAAAATCAATTATAATCACTATAATCAATTTTGACTTATGCATAAGTGAATCAACATACATTAAACCTCTACTTTTATGAAGGTAAAAAAATTACTAAAGATAAAGAGAGCGAGTTTAGTTTTGTGATGAATACAAAATTGTTGACTTTTATTGCAAATATGCAAAACTAGGCAAACACAAGAAGATAAACCAAAATTGAAGTTGAAAATAGATAAACAAATATAAGAAATGAAAAATTTAGAGCTAAAGAGTGGTGAATAAACCCAATTCAAAGTTGTAACCAAAAAAAAAGATCTGAGTTAAAGTAGAAAGACACTTACAAATAGGGGTAAGTAAAAAACCAAAAAACCGAACCGAATTGCTAAACAAAATCGAACAAAAAATTCGAACCATTACTAATAGTTTTGGAACTGAACTGAAATAGTTTGGATCGGTTCAATTCATGTTTTTTAGTTTGGTTTGAAACAATTTGATTCATTTTTAAAAGTTCTAAAATTCAATTTCGTTTGTTTTTTTTTCTTTCATTGCTACTAATAATAACAATTTGGTTAAAAAAAATTATTCGATTCAGAATAATCAATTTTGATTTTTTAACAAAAATTAGTCATGGTTCGGTTTTGAACCATAAAATTGAACCACTATAACAGTTCACTTCAGTTCGAAATACAAATCATTCGACTCAGTTCAGTTTAATTTTCATTCCGAACCGAACCATGCCCACCCTAAAAGACCTAACATTTTCAAAATTGTTCTTTAAACATCCAACAATTGTACACAAACACATCAAATTATCCAAAATGGACAATTAACCTATTGAACAACAACAATAACTATCATTTTGCAGCGAACAATAGTTAATTGTCGTTCAATAGATACTTCTGAGCACTAGTTAGATGCGTAACAAGGATTGCTTTAACATTTCGACTGTTCTAGCCATGAGAATTGTTATGTGCTTTTAAACCTTAAGGATTAGCATTTAGCAACTACTTTTTGCCCCACACTTGTTATCAAAAAACATTTTATATTTTTAATAAATCATCAAATTATTTCTTAAACTATAACTCTTTTCAAGTTAGTTCTATGTAAAATATTGAATAAATTATTAATTTAGTCTTTAAACTATAATCATCTTCTAATTTAGTTCATAACATCTTAATAGATAAAGTGGTGGGTCTTATATTGTTTAAGGACTAGATCAGAGAGAAAGTGAGTTTAAAGACCGGTAAAAATAAAATATGAGATCTTTAGAATCATATTCTAGGGGTAAATAAACTTTATTCATATCCATTTTAAAATTATTTTTTCATTCCAGATATTCGATCTCTTTTTGGAACATCTCTTCTAAAATTCATAACGTTTTTTTTCATTAACTTGCTTTCAAAATCAAAACTTTGAAACAAAATAATTTGTCCTTCGTAAAATTCATTAACCACTTGAGCTAAATTATTTAGTTTGAAACACAATAATTCTCATCAATTACAGATAAATTATATCTTAAAGATGGGCACCACTTCGGTGCCTTTAAGGCGCCAATGACACCTACCATTCAACCAATTAGTTAGTGACATGTGGCATGCCTAATTTTAAAACAAACAAAAGCAAGAAGTGTGTGTAGATCCAAACAAAACAGAAACGCGGAGCTGCGCGTTCCTTTCTTCTTCCCCCTTCTTCACCTCACTTGAACCCACCTCACCATTTCAACCACCATCCGCCGCCTCTTTGCCGTCGTTCTTTTCTTCCTTCTTTTTTATGTTTTATTGAAAAAATTAAAAAATAGAGAATTATAACTTACAAAAAACTGTCTTCTCCCTCCCAGCCAGTTGCCACCAGATCTCAGTCTTGTACTCCGACGGTCACCTCTATCTCGAGTCGCCACCGCACTTCGCTCCATCCTCACTTCTTCCATCTCATAGAGCCGATTCTCCCCGCCGACGC
>Ga0315914_1006948_pt1 | contig 15859 bp, 5 predicted proteins | sample MpolenodulesMG_FD_203920 | JGI IMG/M metagenome (GOLD analysis project Ga0315914, IMG submission 203920) | Medicago polymorpha root nodule microbial communities from Los Angeles, California, United States - elongated nodules | ecosystem: Host-associated > Plants > Roots > Nodule | place: USA... | reverse complement strand
TGTCGAATATAATAAACGGACATAACATGGATACAATTTGAACATAAAAGAGTTATAATTTTTCCATTTATATGAACATAAAATGGCCATTAAGGACGAAAAACAAAATAAAAAATTTTGTGAGGATGAAAACATTCAGTTTAATTTTTTAGAGACTAAAATCAAAATTCCCTATATTTATAAGGACGAAAAACTTATTTAACCCTTGAAAAAATGGATCGGTACAAGCTACTAGATAATTTGGGTTTTCCCCTAAAAAAAAAAATAGTAAATTACACTCCTATCCCCTCAAAGATACTTGAATTACACTCCCCTCCCATCTTATGTTAAAATATACACTCTCCTCCCTTGAAAAGTAAAATTTATACTCCCCTCCCTTATAAGATGCTTGAATTACAACCCCCTCCCATAATAATTAAGTATGCACTACACTTTAATATATTTTAACATAAATAAATATTTTTCTGATATATATTACTTTTGAACCACCATTTAAGAAAAAATAATTCATTTTTTTATAATTAAATGTCAATGATAATTAAATTTAAATATTTTGCTATTGATTTTATAATTTAGAGTATTAAATTAACTTTTAAATAACCGTGATTTATTGTCTTTAGTAACTGCTCCTCCTCTAGACAGGTTCATTCGATGGAACAACAACAATCTTCAGTGCACAATACTGAGCGTCAATGGTAGCTGTAGTGGAGACCCAATCCGAACAGGCTATAGTGGTATTCTCAGGAACCATTCTGGCAACTTTATTTATGCTTTTTCAGGGTATATCAATCACTCTCATGACATTCTGTTTGCTGAGCTTCCAGCTCTCTATCAAGGTCTCATCTTAGCTATTAACCTGAATTACAAGGAAGTGGCATGCCATTCGGATTCCCTTCCCACTGTCAACCTGATTAAGGAAGATTTAAATCATTTCAAGGTCTATGTCGTGCTCATTCTGAATATCAAAGATCTTTTCAGTTCAAGAAATTTCTCTCTCCATCATTCTCTAAGAGAAGGTAACTAGTGTGCTGATTTCTTCGCCAAGCTAGGAGCTTCGAATGATGTGGATTTGACTATTCACTCCAACCCCCAGAGGGTCTTCTCCCTTTGCCGAAGTCGGATGAATTAGGGACGCTTTTCTTAAGGCGTCCGTTTTTGTCTTCTGTTTATGTTGTTTGTCTGCTTCTTTTCTTTTAGCCTTGTAACCAAAAAAGAATTCATGTTAAACACTTCAGTTATTGTTGGGTTGTACACGATATATCAAACTGGTGTCTCATTTAAAAGTTGGACAGACATTAGGAAAAAAAGATTTAGAGAATTTTAATTTAGAAGTAAATTATTTGCATTTTTTCACCGTGGTTATATAATTTTACAGCTTTCATATTTACGATTTCATAATATTAATAAAAAATAGAAAGAAAGTTGAACAAATCATAATTTTTATCCTTTAAAAAAATCATAGTTTTATACTACTTTTTTTTTTTATGAAATCTTTAAATTAATTTTGTAAATAACAATTAACCATATTTTTCTTATGAAATTTTTTATGATCATCATCTTTATAAAAAGAACAAATATTTATGATTAATGCATATCTTGGAAAGATTAATTCAGCAATAAAAAATTAATACAACATTTTAAATAGAAAAAGACTTGTAACAAAAATAGCAAAATATTGATTTGGACATTTTTTACCATGCTTATATGAGAGAAACAGACAAATAGTTGCTGTATTTAAGCTGTCATCACGTTATCAAGTGAATTGGAAGGGAAAATAAGAAATGATGGATAATGGACAAACATTCCTCTGCAGTCTAAACTCTCAATAACAACAAAAAAAAAAAACAGTCCTATGCAAAATAAAACACATCCATGATGACTTGGCATTCACCTTCTCTGTATATAGGATTTGTTTGGATAACTTCTTTTCAATTAACTTACGAGTAAACACTCATGATCCAAGGGGAAGGTTTGAGATTTTTGAAAGACATGTCTTTTCTGAGTTTTTTAGGAGAATATAAGATGATTTTAACGTGGTTTTGATATTGAATGTTCATTAATAATTTTTAACATTTATTGGCTCTATTATTTGAGATTGTATTAGTGTTAATGTTTATTTTTGTAGTTTAATTTTTTTGCACGTTAGGCGTGAAAACCAACTAAGATGGTAATCATTTAGCTAATTATGCTCTCTAAATTTAGATTGCATATGAATCGAAAAGACTCCGCCTTAAATTTTTGCAGTCTTAACATTTGATTTATTGCCAGAATCCTATTAAATCCTATTAATGAATTTGTCTTCAACTTAAAAAGAGTGAACATTAAAAAAAAAACACAAAGACTTGTTTGGTTTCGTCCCCTAAAGTTGGAAAATATAAAATTCATCATTAAAAACTCAATTTTGGCCGGAATTAATCATTTTAAATATAATTTTTCATTGCAAACATTTCAGTTAAGAGGTTGATATGTTTTACATTGCAAAATTGTATCCAAAGATAGCAATATGTTTTACTTTTTTGTGTAACTAAGATTCATTTAAGATGTTAATATCTTTTAACAAATATTTTTTTTCACATGCATTGATTTGAGATCAAACACTAACCTAAATGGTTAAGAGACTCAAGTATATAACACTTACGTTACACTATGTTAGTTTGTCAATATGTTCTGTATTGATCTTAGTTTTGGATATTTTTTTTTTTAATGGCAAAGATAAATATATATTGTTGATTGTTGATGGCCTAGTTCCCTTTTTCTACTTTGTACTTCTTTTCTTTTTTGGAATATATTTTGAATAATGCATAATGCATCATTCTAACTTAAAAAAAAGAAGATGAATATATAAATAAAAGGGGAAAAGAGATACAAGATAAGTCTCGAATTCAGGTCTTGAGTAAGACACCAAATTATCGAATCCAGGTCCTGAATAAGACATTAAATCAACATGACAGAGCATAAACCTTACTAAGGAAAAAGAAAATCGCCAAAAGGAAAATACAAGCACAACCCTAGCTAAAGAACAAACACTCAAATACAACTAGCCACCAAATACAGGCCAGGGACAAATCTTAAACACCCAAATACATCATCCGCGACCTACCGAGCCCAGATTAAACCACTACCTTTAGAAACACCAAAGCTAATCATAAGAACCTGGAAATCTGCAAAAGAAAGAAAGGTGAGCACTCCCCAACGAGGTGGGCGACTAGGACAAGGCTCTACTACTAAAGATAGGACGACTGAAGAACGACCCCTTCCACAACTATTACCAATGAACGACCCCTCTCTAGTGGATGAATGACATGCAGTTTGACAATATTGATTTCGAGCTTGATTCCAAGTTCTCAAATGATGCTTTCCACTCACACAACAAACGACATGACATAATTTGGACACATTATTGTCTCGTGTTGGGCTTTGTTCTCCCCTTCCTTCACAAACTCCAGAGTTGAGTTTATTAGGTGACAAGCGAATGTGGTAGCTCATGCTTTTGCAAGAGAAGCCAATTCCTTTACTAGTCCCACAATTTATTATTATAGCATTATTATCTCAAGTTGTATTGACCCTATTATTATCAATTACATACTATAAGCAACTTTTGAAAAAAAATAATGAATGTTAAAAACATGTGTTAAAAAGAGAACTAACTTGCCCTCTTGTATATAGAAAAAGAAAAGGAAAAACCTAAATCTGCCCTCAACGTTGTAAGTGGGTTTATCTAAATCCAGCTCTTAAGTGTTGGAAAGCCAGGGCACATCTACACTACCCCCATCATGATTATTGGATCTCATTCTATATCTTAATAACATTAGAGGAGTAAAGTAAAGTACATAATATTTGACAACAACTTGATTTCTTTAGGATTTTACTCAATTGGTACGTACTCCAATATTATTTTTTTTACATTTTAATTATTTATAATGTCGGATCATTAAAAATGTTTAACTTATATAACTATTAATATTTTCAAGTTCCTTATATGTTTTGTTATGATCACCTAGCAAACACCCGATTACAAAGTAATGCCTAATAAGACGCCAAACACAATAATATCCCTTATGTCTAGTAAGTTTTATACTTTCCCTCAAACCTCACAACCTCCTTGTTTCTCATCTGGTTTGAGCGTCGGAACACTTGTGCAGCTACACCCCGTCCGTTTCATCGGCTATGGAGCACTTCCATAGATTCCTGCAAGATCTTCGACAAAACATATTCTTCTACATATTCATCACCAATGTGTGATTTTCTATCTTTTTCAAAATAATCAGGTTATCGAATAGAACAAAAACTAAATTATTTTTTATTAATTTTTCATACGCATCATTTGCTGTATGCTTGAGAGATTGTTTCATATAATGACAAACAAACAAAAGGAACAATATTTATTATTTAAATGGGTTTTGTCAATTGGTTCTGTTGCTTTATACTAAAATAATGAATAAGTACAATGATTATTGCTAGAAAGAATTTCATTGATTGTGGAAATCAACTTCTGATATTTTCATCGGCGTAGGAATATCGTGAGGAGAAAATGTAGCAGTATTTATTTTTTGTTTAATATATTCTCCTCATGGAATAAAATCATTAAACTAATTAATTTTAGTTTGATGATAGTTTTTTTTCTTTAATTTTAGTTTGATGATAGTTAGACAAATAATGTTTGAGATATCATATAGGAATAATTTCGGTTATGAAACCATCAGTTATAACATATGCTCTTTATTATTTTAACAATAAAAATATACTTCTTATTATGGTCTATGGATTGAATTTGTTTTGTTTTTTTTCTTTGGAACAAGAATTTGTTTTTAGCTGCTACATATAATATCGTTTTTCTCTGTCAACAAAGTATATCGTTTTTACTAAAGTAATTTACTACAGGAACGGATTAGTTATTGAGATGAATTATGATGTTACATTATTATTAAATGAAAATTTTATATTAACTTTTATCTAAAATAAATGGAATTTCATCAAAATTTAAATAAAAAAGAGAGAAGCAAACATCAAATTTTATGCTCCCTCCGGTCCTATTTATAAGAGAAATTTGGGTCAATAAAAGTTGATATATCTAGTTAAAAATTTAGTCTAAATACATTAACTTTTGTTGACCTAACTTTCTCTTATAAATATGATCGAAGGGAGTATTACAAGATCATAATTAAGGTGTGACACTCATTTTGCAAGAATCTAAGTTGGACCATTATATATATCATATATATTGGGACATTCTCCACCAGACCTTTGTCATTGTCAATTTGCCAGCATCAAATATGGATGATATGCTGGTGAGGAGACAGTCCATATGGGCTGTAATTTTGAAATTTATCATCTTTAGACTTTAGTCAATATTGGTTTATATGCTCATTTGAGTTTGGATTGGTCCATTATAATTATTATACACAAAATCACACAGCAATAATTATTAACGGAGAGTATATAGCACTGATCCATTGCATTGCATGCAGAGACACCATCCATGTGGTAGTAACTAAGATTACTTGACTAAATAAACTTTTTTTTTCTTTTCAAAACTACATCCAAATGCTAAAATAAAGACCATTATAATCAAATTGATTGAGTAGTGTAGGGATATTCCTCATTCATGAACTATGATATAAAGAGCTAACTCTAAAAGTTAAGCTAACCAACTCATGAGATATAACTTATCAGAACAACTTGATAGGGTTGGGATAGCAGAGTTAAGGAGTTGAGTGATAAATAGGCCAATGGTAACAACTAACAATATCAAATTGATTATTTCAAAAAAATATCAACTAACTCATTAACTAAATTATAATTAGAAAGAAATGATATTCATACAACTATTTTTTGGACAACTTTTAAAACAACAATTTTATTTCATTTTCTTTAAGGATAAAAACAATAGAGAGAGAAAGAGGGAGAGATGGAAAGAGAGTAAAAACACAATGTAAGTATGAGAGAGCCATCCTACAAAATTGTCACAAAATGATTAGGGCTAAAGGCAGGGCCGTTCCTACGAATCCGGAGGCTCAACTCGGTAAGTGAAAAGAAGTCCGTAATAAAATAAAAACGTATTTTTTTTAAAAGAACAATGTTCTATTTAATTTTTTTAAAAGATAAATATAAGGTGCCGTATATATGCGATACACCCAAAGGTGAAAATCACTACCGTATACACGAAGAACCTTAAACCACCCTCCCAAAAAAACACCCACCTAACACCAAAAGTGAGAAGACCCAATTCTAATAGGCCTAAAACAAGACAAAAAAAGAGGAAAAGGAAATCAAATCGGGGAAGAAGAAAAGGAACGTCCAATGGAGTGATGGTGATGGAACGCGTGGTAGCAGAGAGAAAGAGAATAAGGATTTTTTTTAGTGGGGTAGTACTATAACACTTCTTTTTTTCTTTTGAGGCTCATACATTGGGGAGGCCCAGCTCCATTGAGCTCTTTGCACACCCCAACGTCCGGCCCTGGCTAAGGGTAACAAACCAATCTCTATATCCTAGCATCAGTGGCCGGAGCTAGCATCATTTGTACAAGGAGATAATACATAAACAAAAAAGTACATTAATCAATTGAGTCAGCTAGGGTCGCAGAGGGCGGCAAAATCTTACTCAAGAGATTTAACATTGTTGTATTTTTAAAGTTGAATTTGAACGCAAAACCTTTAGTTAAATAGGAAGAGATCCCTTACAACCTCATCTAAAATAACTAGAATTTATTAGGGAGGTTAAATATTTGGTAAAAAAGGGAGATTAATTAAAAATAAAACTGAATTTTTTTTAAAAGAGAATATAAAAATGAACTTATTATGTACTAAAATAATTTCACGAGCTTTGCTATATTTTACGACAATTATGGACCAAGAATTACAAGAATTGCTCTAACAAAACATAAAAAAGATTTGGCGAAATACAATGTGTTGATGGAATTAAAATAAGCGGATGAGATTTATTTGTGGTTTTCGTTACCTTCCCATTCCTAATAAGAGGCACTTTCGGAATTTTACTTAACTTTCATCTGAACTCCGAATTATTAGTCACGGTCTTGTAACCAAAAAAAGAATTAGTCACGGTCTCTATTCCATGAGAGCCAAAGTAAGAGTTATAAAAAAAAATATTTTCCCTAAAAAAAAAGTTATCAAAAAAATTTGATAGGGTATTTATTTATTTTTGATAGAATTTGATAGGGTAATTTTGTTTGCATAAGATAAAAATAGGAAGTAGAGAAATAGAACAATGGAAAAAAGAGATCAGAGCAAAATCTGGGTCCTAAAATGATGGGGTCGTTGAGTGGAAGGAATTGAATTCATTGAATGGAGAGCAAAACTAATGGTCTATCATAAACAAAATATAAACAAAGAATTAAAGCATTCTCATCAATTTCTCTCTCTTTCTTAGCATTTTCAATAACATTACATCCAAAGCCTACAAAAGTAGAAAACTAAAATCAAAGCAAAACAAAAACACAAAAGAAGGAAGTAGAAGAAAAATAACAAAATGTCGTGGCAAACTTATGTGGATGAACATTTGATGTGTGATATCGACGGCACTGGCCATCACCTCACCGCGGCTGCCATTCTTGGCCATGACAGTTCTGTTTGGGCTCAGAGCACTTCATTCCCTCAAGTAATATCCACTTAATTCAAATCAATTTATTTATGTGTGACCGCACGCTTTTTTTAATATATGTTTATGTGTGTGCGCACTTTTGTATCAACGATCTCATCATCACAATGTTGATATGTAGATCTATCATAACAATTTTTTTCATCTTGATTTAATATTTTGTTTCAAATTTTAATTCACATTTGAAACATTTGGCTTTTCAATATCACATTGTGAACATTACTTTCATTTGATTGATAGATTGATCAATCTATCGATTTAATCGGTTTTTTTATTTGTGTATGCTATCACCGTCCTAGTAACGATTATTTCACATTTCGACAGCATAGAAGAAATCTTATACAAATTGTGCTATAGGAGTTAGGATCTGTTTGTTTCTGTGTCAAATTGAGTTGATAATATGAGTATTACATTTCTGATTTGAGAAGCTATGAGATTAGGTCCATGTTTTGATAAACACCTTATTTGCTGTTTATAGCATAAACATGACTAAGTACTTGTCAACATTGCAATGAAACTCAAGAACATTGTATCTTTTAGGTCTTATTTGTGTGATCATTTTGTTTATATGTGAAATCTGTGTGCTATTGAAGTGCATTGATTTGTTTTACGCTTCTTTTTACAGTTTAAGCCTGATGAGATTACTGGTATCATGAAAGATTTCGACGAACCAGGACATCTTGCACCTACTGGCATGCACCTTGGGGAAATCAAGTACATGGTTATTCAAGGAGAGCCTGGAGCTGTCATTCGTGGGAAGAAGGTAACACTTTATACTCGTAGGGTGGGATTGAATTGCCGGTTCAAACCTGCGCCCCAACATATCAAATATCTCTGCAATTTTATACTATATGATTTATGAGTTTGGAAGAATTTATTCGGATGATTCTTATACATCATCTTTCTCATACAAACAACATGAAAATGAAAAATATATTGTTGGACGAGCCAAAACCTATATCTTTTTTCTATGCACATTGCACATATACATTTACTATGTTATATGCATATATTTACCTTGAAAGTCTCCACTTTGAGTCAAGTTTTTTTGTGAAAATCAAACGTGATTTCCGAAAGTTTGTGACATCCTGCTAGATGGTTAAGTAGCTTTTCTATATTTGCTTTGCTTTAAAATAACTATGAATACTAACACAGACACAATACGACACTCATACTCAGACATAGACACAAATAATGATTTTAAAAAACGAAGTGATTGTATATATGATTTATGTGTCGGTATTAGACCACTACATATCGGACTCCAACACGCTTTTGGTCTAAACTGTCTGTGCTTTTCATAGAAGATAACTTACCTTTGCATTTGTTTTGTAGGGATCTGGAGGTATAACAATAAAGAAAACTGGGCAAGCTCTAGTTTTTGGCATCTATGAAGAACCTGTTACTCCTGGACAGTGCAACATGGTTGTTGAGAGGTTGGGAGATTACCTTGCTGAACAAGGTCTCTAGATCAAGAATCATCAAGATTTGATTATGTTGTTTTTTCATACTATATTTTTATGATACTATAATCATCTAGAAGTGAGAGAACTAGGGAAGCAATAAGTTGTAGGCTCTTGTTTTGTATTTGTTATCCTTCTATTGTTAACTTCATTCGGCTTGTTCCATAATTAAATGTAATAAAAGGTAAATCAAACAGAGAAAAGAAAATTAGAAATAAATCCATTCATTCTCTTTGTTAACATTTCATGAAAAAACTTGCATTTGGGTTTGCACAATCTTTGCAAGTCATGCGGCAGACGCGACGTGGAGCCCTAATTCGCGTTGTAGGGCTCTCTATCATAAACAAAATATTATTCTCTTAAAGTGTATTTTTTTTCTTCTTATAAGCAAGAGGTGTATTATTGAATGGAGTACAAGGGATACTCTAATCCATTACAATAATACAAAGATGGTAGAGAGAGTTAACCCCTTTACATAATAAGTGATCATTATTGACTAGAGAAGCATTCTAAATGATTATTTAACCAGTTTGAGAATACAAAATCAGATGCCATATCCCTCTTGCTAATTAGCCATCTCCATGATAGAGCTTGAATCTTAGCCTTAAGACTTGTGAAATCTGCCATCTCCCCTTTGAAAATTATTGCATTCCTCAACAGCCAAATGTTCCAGATTGTAGCTAGCCAGATCAAGAAGCGTGTTTTCCGGTATGTCTTTCCCTTTAGTTGCTGTCCATGTTGCAGAAAGTGTTCTATTCCATTAATGTCTTCATGAATAATGATTCCCATCCGAACACATCGATTTTTGATAATGATTCCCATCCGAACACATTGATCTTTGATGAGGCACCACTCTTCCACAGTTTATTAATCGCTTTCTTTTGACTTACTTCGATGGTGTTAGTCCTTGTAGCACTGCTTTCAACTCTGTTAATTCGTGTACAGATGTGATATCGTTGTTGACTGCCCACCTCAAATTCCACCTCCATGATGTATTTTGCCAAATTCCATTGCCTGCAACTGTTGAAAGTTTTTAAACTGCAGAATGGTTCATTACCTAACCATTTGTCCTTCCAAAAATCTATCTCCAATCCATTGCCCAAGTTACATTTAATGTTGTTTGGAAACCATGCTTCGCTCGACATGTTTGTTGTGCCTACAAGTAAAATGTCTTTCCACCAATTCGAGTCCTATCTTCTTGTCATAGAACCATCACGTCTGAGTACTTTACGAGCTAACAGACCATATTTAAATTTTAACAGATCATACCACAATGCATTTTTTTCCCTCCGAGACACCGCCACTTTCATTTGTTCAAAAGAGAAATATTCAAAAGCTCCACAAGTTTTATTCTTTGGCAGACATACTTGTTTCCAACTTAGCCAACAAGTTTTATGCTGATCAGAGCAGCCTTTATGCTGATCAGAGCAGCCTCTCCACAAGAACATCCTTTGTATTTTAGTCAACTCAGTCGGGATTTTTTTCGGTGCTTTCAAGAAGGCGAAGTAGTACCAGAAGTAGACTACTGAAAATTGAGTTAATGAGAGTTACTATGCCGCCTCCTATGGATAAATTCCTCCCATACCATCTCAATCTTTTTCATTGCATCTACAACTGGTTTTCAAGTATCACAACGCCACGGATTCGCCCCAGTAGGTAGACCAAGGAAATGAAACGAGAACTTATCAATACTGCAAGAGAGGAAGGCAGATGCGGCATCAATGAATTGATCTTCAAGGTTGATCCCATACAACTTCCTCTTGTAGAGACTGACTTCCAGTCCTGCTACTATTCAAAGCCTCTGAGAATTGACTTCAAACTCCATAAGTTTTCCTACGAACCTTCACCCAAAAGTATGGTATCATTTACGTATTGTAACATATAGTGTTGTTGATAATTACTCACCACGTAACCTTAAAAACACCCTCTTCGGATGACCTGTGAGACCTTCAGCAACTATAATAAACAAAAATGGAGAAAGCGGGTCTCATTGCCTTAACCCTTGTTCAACTCAAAATCTTCTTTCGGACTTCCATACACTAGAACCGACACTGAGCTTGAGAAAACGCAAGCCCTCATCCATTTAATCCATTTCTCATGGAACCCCATCTGGTTGAGCATATATTCTAGATACTTCCAACTAACAGAATCAAATGTTTTTTTTTCGAAATCTACCTTTAGGAACATACACTTATCTCATCTTTTCTTAATTAAATCAATTAACTCATTAAGCACAACCACTTATCTACGGCGAAATGACTTTTCCCAGCACCTGTTTCTGTCGAGCAGCAAGTAATTTGGACAGTATCTTGTAGAGGCTACCAACTAAGCAGATTGGCCTGTATTTAGAGAGGGTTCGCGGATGATTGTTCTTTGGGATCAACATCAAGAAAGATGCTGTGATTCCTTTTGGCAGAATCGCGTTTTGATGGAATTCTCTTATGAATGATGACACAGCTTTTTTCAATAACTCCCATTCTCTTTAGATGAAATTGAAGCCGTCGGAGCCAGGGCTTTTGTTGCCATCGTTGTTCGATACCACTTCCTTTATCTCCTCCTCAGAAAATGGGACCAGCATTGAGAGATGGATTTGAATGATACCTCACTCTAAACTGGTTTATTAAATTCTCTTTCTGCAAACAGATGGGAGAAATGCATTTTTACTTTCTTCACATTCTCAACGCCTTCCACCCATGTTTCTCTTTCTGTAAACAGATTTGAATGAAACCAGTTGATCTTTCTCATTGTTAAAAGTGCTTCACTCTCAAGGTATGTATGGTATTTGTTGAGAATATGGATCAGAACTTATTATTAGAGTTTATTGTAGTATTCCTATGGTTATGACTGTTATGATTTTAATTATAGGAATTATGGGGGGTTACAAATTTATGCTTGTCTGTTACAATTTTCTAGGCAGTTTTCTTTTGTTTATTTCTGATTATGAATTTCTTGTATTTAAAGGTTGTTAGAAGGAATGAAATGTGTGTTTTTCAGTTTTCAGAACTCATAAGTCTGCTTAATTTCTTTTCTAAATTCCAACACTGGTTTCAAATATAAGCAAAAAAGAAAGCAATACTCTTTAATGGAACAAGTTCTCGTATAAATTACATGAAAAGAAATGACAATTTTGTAAAGAGTAAAATACATTCCCCTCCCCTAAAAGATACAAGTATTACACATCCCTCCCCTCATGTTTCAAAATACACAGCCCCCTCCCTCACTAAATAAAACATAGTTCAATTTAATCCAATTTTATGTTTTCCGTCAAATTTTCTTAACTTCCGTTAAATAAAAATCTTTTGTTACCAAAATACCCTTTCCTATTCTTATTTGATCTGTGTTCTTTTCCCTATCAATTGCTTGCAATATCAATTGACTACAAGTAGCAAGTTCCTTTGATAACATTTAAAAAAAGTGCTTTCACGACTACAGATGCATTTTGACAAAATCCATGATTGGAATTTTTCTGAATATAAAAAAATAAAAATGAGGAGAAGTCCAAAATCCACCGTAAAACCTCTTCTCACCAATTTCATTATGAAGCAAGACCCACAAGAAACCCATTGCCTTAATCAATCGTTAACCGAATTTCAGTTCCAACTTTATAAACCTTCGTGGCAAATGAGAAATCGCTTAAGACATGTTTGGCATGTTGATGACAATGAAGGATATAGAAATAACATACTTAGAAACTCTGAAAGGTTATTTTGGTAAAAGAAATAATTTGACGAGAGTTATTTTTAAAAGTTAACAGAAAGTTAAAAGGAATGATGAAAATGTAGTATTTTAAAAGATTTAAGGGAGGGGAGTGTGTGTTTCAAAACATGAGGGGAGGGGAGTGTAATATCTCTATCTTTCAAGGGAGGGTGGAGTAATTTACTCTTTTGTAAATGCTTTAATTTTTTTATTACATCAAGAAAATTCAATGAAGTTAACCAATATTCTTAGTATGCGTGTAGTTAGTTAATTGAGATAGGAGGGAGTAATATTTCGTCAACAACGTTTATGTTACAGATGTCATTTAGCTAGTTATCATCTCCCTGATAAACTCTAATTATCTCCCTAAATTATGGTATTTATACCATAAATAAGACATCATCGTGTATGCCTGGGACACACAATTTATCTCGCAGTTTGGCAAACATTTTATGGGATGAGAAAGTTAGTTTATACTTTATAAAGAAACCGGTTAGGCTACATTACCTTTCATCTTCAAATATCTTGCAGATCCTGCAGTAATATTTTGCCATGGATAAATTGCAGCAAGAAACTGATGAGCATGTGGCATTGATTGGTTGAATCAACAGGCACTTCATACACATCATCTTTGTAATTGATTTTCTACATATATTTAGGCATTCCGTCAAAGATGAATTATGAAAAATCAAATTCCTCAATTCAAAAATAAAACATAAACAGAGCACATACTATTCTTACCTGTCAATTAAATGATCTGATGCCTCGTCATGGCAATGTATGCAAGCATGAAGCTGGTTGCAACAGGGAGCCAAAAGCTTACAGTTCCTCTTGTAGTGTTTGCAACCATAGATTTTTTCATGAGGATCCTTGTAAGATGGATGTTTCCCAGGGAATTCCTGTCCATCGCTTTTGATATTGGCTTCCATAGAAGAGATCTTCTGACTAATGATCCAACGGCTAAAAATATGTGGGAAGTTATGTTAAAAACCTGAAGTGTGTGGCTATTATAGGATTGGAATAGACGAACAATAGATGCAATTAGTCGAGCAGAAATACACCGTCTTCTAAAAAAATTGTACACTAAATTTTAGCAAATAAATATCAATGGTTTACAACATCACACTTAAATAAACCACAGGTATTCATATGCAACTATAAAAGGTGCATTTCATACTCATTGTGGTCCGTGGTTTACTGCTTTCTAATAGGACCATACCATGGACTCAAATACAGTACAGGTCGGGTCCAAGATGAAGAAGGCTTGCATGTTTAAACCTGCAAGCTCTGGCCCACTAAAGATTAACTGCAATCAGGAAGAAAACATGTAGGTGTCGAGGGATTGACCAAATAGTAGATGCAGGTATAGAGATAAGGTTAGTTACAGAGAGTATAGATGAAAGAGAAAATACAAGGTACAGACAGAAATGTAACAGAATAGGAGAGGGATATCCTGTTCAGTTTTATTTTAGCTTTTAGCTTGGGCTAAGTGATATTTTCCCTGGTTAGGAACACGTTCAGCTCTTTCCTTTTTCTGTAGTTAGTTCAGATTTCAGTTTCAACACAATACCCCTTTTATTGATTGGAACTGTTTCCTATAACCTTCCAAAATTAATGATGAGGAAAACAAGCAAGATTACATAACCTTGCCATTAATGCATGTTAGGATTAGTTTATTTTACACTGAAAAATACCTCGGTCAAAAGCTGTCTACGTCTTGATTGTAAGTGTTTTTATAAAAAAAGAAAAAAGCAAAATAATTTGAATGTAAACATAACAATTGTATTGTTCACTGACGATAAAATTGACTAGCAAAATAATTTAAGCAATATTCTTCAATTGTTACTCCAAAATATGAGGAGATAAACATAATTGTCAACAACCAACTACCCAAGAGCTAAGTTGTTACTTGTTAGGTATAGGCATATTATTAGTTTTTATTGTGTAAATAACAAAAACCATTAGGAAAATCACAAGACCAACCTCGTCAGTAGGCTCTGTATTATGTACGACTTTTCCTGAGGGTCTAGGCAAGAGTCACGAGATACCCTTCTTATTACCTTCTCGAGATCATCTTGATTCAATTTCAGAAGTCTGTCATAATGCCCAGACTTGTCAAAATCAAAATGTTGAACAGACTGACTTGTCATAGTGCCCACTGGTTTTACTTCATTGCAGCCATTTTTCTTAATATCATGAAATTGATTTGTGCATTCTGAACATTGACTATAACTTTGTGCTCCATTATGAACCTTAACATTGTCATCAACATTTTTGTCGGGCAACTCAAAGTTATTGCCAATAAGATCCTTCTGCAAAAAATCTATGCTTTCGTTGGCCGACGATTCTTCTTGTAATGCATTAAGAACCTCTTCTGACAAATATTTGGATATAATTTCTAGTGGCTCAACATTCTGTAGAGGGGCATCATTTGATCCATCTGCTGCCTTAGCTATACTGTACCCATTCCACCATTCACCTAACCATTCATCAAACATTGTATTCTTAGTAGCCATGGACCATAAGAACATTAAAACATGTTGTTCTTCCTGTGTTAAAGATGCCATTAGCCAAGGTATCATATCTTGTAATATTTCTGCACTTATTCTTCCAAGTATGCATCCTATGATCTTCCCTTGCTCCCGGTTCGAGAAGAATTCTCTAATTATAGGCCAAATTTCTATTTCCTCGCGGTTTATATGATCAGAAAGTAACTTATGCATTGATTTGCACCTTTCTTGCAGCTTCCTGATTAAATGATGACGCCTTAGCACTCTCTTGTCCCTTATCTTTGAATCAGTAGTAGAAACTAAAAGCTGTAATTCAGAAATCTTATCAAGAATGCGAGACATTTTACCAAAGTGCTCAACTTCATGTTTGTGATCAAAGGTGTAGGCATGGCTAATGTTTTTGAGCTGGCCTATTGCCTCCAAAGCTGGAAACACTATTTCCTCCTCTGCATCACTATGGATTTGATGAAGAAAATATATGAGATTGAACCGTTTTTGGAAATCAGTAACCAAATCATCATGCCCCTCTAACTGAGCCGAGCCAAGAACTAGGTAATCTAAATCTTTCTTAATAG
>Ga0315914_1006947_pt1 | contig 15860 bp, 6 predicted proteins | sample MpolenodulesMG_FD_203920 | JGI IMG/M metagenome (GOLD analysis project Ga0315914, IMG submission 203920) | Medicago polymorpha root nodule microbial communities from Los Angeles, California, United States - elongated nodules | ecosystem: Host-associated > Plants > Roots > Nodule | place: USA... | reverse complement strand
TATATATATATATTTACTTTATCCGCTGCATTAGACTCTGAACATTGCTTCAGAATCTGAACACTATCAGACTCTGGACTTTGAACTTAATTTAAAAAGAAAAAGAAGCCAACACTCATTCTTGTGTTTTTCTCACCTTCATAGTCTAACTCCCTAACCAGAGATGACCCTACCCTGAAAGACGAGAGAGAGGGACCCCACCGGATGGTTAACCAAGGACCAGGAGCCAAACCTCTGAAACCCAATGAGAACACCACACCAACACTACACAACCCTACCTTTGCCAATGATTCAACCACCTCAGCTGACAAAGCTCCCTTAACCTCAACACTCTTAGCCAGTACCCCATAGGTAGACTTAACCGATAACATCCTCTTCGAGTCGTGCCTCCACCACCAAGCATCCACCTTATTTGGAGGCCCGGCCTAAGGAAGCACATTGAGAAGCTTGTCTTGAGGACCCAACTCCCAAACGAATAGCGGTATCCTTCAGGTTAAACATCACCTTCACATACCACCCTCCCAATAACACAACTCTCCCATACTCCCAAATTGCTTATCATACACTTGAAATATCCTATGAAACCTAGTATGTAAAAGTGTATCGTACCCCTACCCATTGATCATGCTAAAAAGAAGTTGATATACCATTACCAGTTCTCATTTCAACCCCTAACGGAAACCAATTAGCTATGGCGTCTCCTACACCATCTAGTAGAGACACCTCTTTCTGCCAAAACGTCGCCGCCTAAAGATCCCGTGGAATACCCCCAAGGTGAGGAGAATGGGGAAAGAGAATTGTATCTAGCCTTGAGGATTTCTCTCCAACTACATGGTCCTCTATGGAGGAGTTGCCACCTCAATTTACTGAGGAGTGCAAGATTCACCAGTCGCAAATCTCAGACTCGATGGCATTCGTTGCATTTTGGCTTACACATTTTCTTCCGCTTAACCCACGCAATCTTCTTCGTGCTCCTAGTACCACCCCATATAAAATACCTTTAATGTCGGAGCACTTGTTTACAAACCTTCATCAAGATATTCATAAAGGAGGGGTAGAAGATCGATATAGATTTGAGGAACGCGTTTAGAACAACTACAATACCCCCTTAACTAACACATCTATTCCCCAAGAGTTCAACCTCGTGGATAGCGTCTAGAGGGGCTTCTAGGTCAACTCCCTTTGAGTTAAGGTGAATATTGTCACTCTTTATAAAACTGTTTTCAGAGCCTTTTTTTAATGTGGGTTTTAAATTTTTCCAACAACTGAATAATTTATAATTAAGTCATGAAATTTTAAATGATTTCTAATTAGGTCCTAAACTAATTATTTTACAAGCATAACAAATAATGTTTACGGATTCTTTTCCCCGTATTTCAAACAAACATATTCTTTTCGAATAAAGTTAGGGAAACATTCATTATTTTTTTCCAAAAAGAGAGAAACTTTCATTAAGATATAGAGAAAGTAACCAAAAATAAATAATGAATATATGTTGAAGCCCGAAACCGATAGAGGAAAATGACATTTCTAGCGTTACCTTCAAGAAGCAGCAATTCAAGTACAGGTGTACCAACCGTTAACTCAAAAACTATATCAAAACAATTTGGTGAAATTGGAAGGGTCCATGATTAATCATTCTGGGCTCTTCCATAACTGTCAATATTATATATATTATGCTAATATATTTGATAATACAAATTATTTCGTTGTGATATGAAATGTATGTATATAAGAGTGTGGTTGGCATACCCACTTTGAATATCTATTTATTGATTGTATGCAGGGATGGCAATGCGGGCCAGCCCGCCCGCCCTGTTTAGGCCCAACCCGCTATTAGTCCGCCAAAATAAGGGTGGGGCGGGGCGGGCCAACTTGAGGGGGTGAGCTCAAACTCACACCCTGCCCCGCCTAAAGGCGGACTAGCGGGCTGGTGGGTTGGCCCGTCTATTTTTAAAATATTTTTTGTCGATTGTTATTAACAAATATGTTACTATTATAAAAACAATAATAGTAAAAAAAGACTCAAGTGAATCATAGCAAATCAGACTCAGACCGAGAGTAGATAGCGAAAGAGAGAGAGAGAACAAGTTGAGTCTGAGATGAAAGTTTTATAATGCAGTGATGGTGAATCAGTTTTTTTTCTAGAGGTAGTGGACCAGTGGTAAATCAGCTATCATTTATCAAAGAGAGTGGGCAAATTGAGGTTGGGGTGGGTATCATTTCGCCCAATTGTTTATGGGGTGTGTAAATTAAAAATTCGATCACTAATTATAAATAAAGAAAGTTTAATAAGCTCGCGGGCCAGCCTGCCCCACCCTGCTTTTATGACTTGCTTTTTTAGTGGGCTTAATAGGGGGGGCTAACTAGAGAGAAGGGCTCAAATCCTCACCCAAGTCCGCCTAAAATGACGGGTTAAACGGGTTGGTCCGACGAGCCGGGCCCGTTTTGCCACCCCTAATTGTATGTGTGTAGTTTAGTGGATAAGTTTTCTTTTAGATTCCGGAAAAATTGGCTTTTGTCATGTGGCCTTAATCCAATTAATAACGACAGGGCTATCTTAATGTTTTATGAATTTAGTTTTCACAATATGGCTCTATTCTAGGCCATAATAGTGTGTCTCATGTTGGTGCGTTTGAAATAGCACTTGACTTTCAAACCTTTAAATTTCAGTACCAAATACCAATCACAAGACAAGTCACACCCTAATTTTAGGGCCACCAATTTAGAGTTAAGTTCAAGTTCCTCTAGGTTCTAAGTGTATTGTTTTTGTTCTTTTTATATTTTGCATCTTGATATTTATCTTGTATTTCACTCAAGCTATTACTTAACATTTAGATTAGAGTTCTGCTCTTTACCCAACAGAAATTGTTCATTTCCAACTGAAATGACCATTTTACCCCTTAACTCACGCACCTTATACCTTCAGTGTGACTTAAGACACGCTGCGTGAGTTAACTCACGCTACGTGACTTAAGTCATATAACCGCAACACAGAAGCTCAAACACCTTTATTTTCAACTTCAGGTGTTGCGAATTTTTCCCCTCCAAATCCAATATTCTTCATTCTTGCGCCATTCGAAGCCAATTTCTCCCACAGTATCAAGTAAGTGATGATTATCCTACTTCATTGCATTTTTTGGTTGAAATTTTAGATTTTTTGAAGAAATATAACATTTTTAGGTTTTTAGAAATTTGGGTTGCATGTTAGTTTTTATGATTGTTAGTGATGAATTAAGTTAGGAATTGTAGTTTAGATGTTGTTTAGAGTGAAATGTGGTAGTTTTAGGGTTTTGAAATTGTTTGATTTTAAGTTGATTGAAATATGAGCTCTATGTGTTTGATAAAATGTCTCAATGCATTTTCTTTTGATTTTTTCAATGTTAATGATGAAATTAGTTAGAAACATGTTTGTTAATGTTGATTATAGTTAGTTTGACTACAATGTGGTAGTTTACGGATTGAAATGACATTGCCGAAATTTAAGTGTTTTTGTTGAATTGTTAGAAATGACACAACGTCCGTATGAAAATGTCTCATTGAATTTTTGATTTTGTTGTGGAGATATGTCTCATTGGGATTTGTCTCAGAGGCTTGATAGGCATGATAGAGTTAGGTTAGGGAGGCAGTAGTCCTCTACTAGTAGTGCACGAAGGGAGAAGGAAGCAGTACGCCCTCCTTTGGCTGGTCGAGGGAGAGGGGGCACGAGACTTGGTAGGTTTGATGTTGCGGGGGGCCTTCTCGTCACAACGAGTCAATCGCAGATGGTGGACCCAACACAATATCAGCATGAGCACCATCATCATTAACAGAATGAGACGTATCAACATGAGCAACATTATCAAGAGGAGGTGTATCAGCCTCAATATCAGGAGGAGTATCAGCCTTAATATCACGAGGGGTATCAGCCGCAGTATCAGGAAGCATATCAGTATGAGTAGCCTCAGTATGAGCAGCCTCCTCAGGAGCAGGCTGAGCCTGATATGTAGGATTAGGATGAGGGCTTTCCAAGAGGGCCTTATGAGTTGTCTCTTTGACCGCACTTCGGTAAACACGTGGCATGCAAGCTTTGGAGCGATAGAGTAGTAAGTGTAATTGCTTTATTTAATTTAATGATATGTTACTAATTATTGTACTAATTATTTTTACTTGGAGTATTTCATGATTATTTAACTTATTTATTTTTTTAACGGTGTTTGTTAGAATACATGACATTTTTTTATATTATAATATTTCATGTTTATTTAACTTAATTAATTATTTTTTTAACGGTGTTTGTTAGAATATGTGACATTTTTTTTATACTTAGAATATTTTCGTGTTTATTTTACTTATTTATTTTTTTAACTGTGTTTTTTAGAATACGTGGTATTTATTTTTTACTTAGAATATTTTATGTTTATTTTACTTATTTAATTTATTTTTTTATATTTCAGTTGCAAGTGGAGCATAAGATGAACGATGTCTCGCACAGGAAGAAACTTAAGATTGATACCTTGTCACTTATGTTGTCGTTTGAAGATAATCGTTGGTTCTGAGATCCGCTGAATGCTTCCGGTCTTACCCCCCCCCCCCCTCCTTAAGAATGGGTACGAAAGCATCTCTCACGAGTTAGTATGTGCTTTGACAAAGAGATGGCATGAGGAGACCATCAGCTTCCATTTACCTATTGGGAAGATGACCGTCACACTAGACAATGTGGCGTGTCTTCTAGACATCCTCATCATTGGACGGCTCATTGAGGAGGATGACTTATCTCATGACTGGGGCGTATAGCTGATGGAGAATGAGCTATTGTTTATGGTGGAGGATGCGGTGGAGCAAGTGGATAAACATTCAGGTGCACATGTCAGTTACACCGCCCTGAAACAACGTCATGAGGAGCTGTTGAATAGGTGTAACCAGTTGGTGGGGGATGATTTATCAGAGGAGGAAGAGGAGGAGGAAGAGCAGAGTCGTGTTAGGTGCGCCTGTGTTAAGGCGTTTTTGTTGTTCTTGCTTGGCTACACCCTTTTTACCGGCAAGAACAGCAAAACCATTAATCTGTTATGGCTGCTTGCGATTCAGAATTTGGATGAGTTAGGTGAGTGGTCATAGGGAGGGATAGGACTTGATTTCTTGTATGAGAAGCTTTCTCTTACCTCTAGCTCACATGTTGGCCTTGTTGGTGGTTACATGTGCTTGCTAGTGGTAATATATTTTTTCTTATTTGTTTAAGTTAATCGTAAATGTATAGTTTTTTGTATGATACTTGTGTGCTGGCATAAATTTGTCTCTCGGTGTTTGCATGGATGAGTTTTAGCTCACTTCAGACATCTAGTTCTGAGGAACAAATATTTAGATTATGATCGGGCGGACCCGTATGTGGGTAGATGGAAATCTCCCAGGGGTTATTCTAATGCTGGACACTTTAGAGGTTTGATGGATTCAATGGAGCATTGTCATGTCATCTGGAGGCTGTACGAGCACCAACGAGACGTCACGCCTTTTCAAGACGTATGCTGGTACTCCAGATGGATCATGGTCGGCAAACAGAAGATGGTGTGTCACTTGTCGGAGCGAGTTCTGAGGCACTACAACTATGTTCATACCATTCCCATACCTCCTACGTCGATGTGGCCTCTTGGAGTTTACTCTCCGAGGAGGAGTAGGAGTCCACGGGACCAGCAATATGGTCTTTTTTTTTATGACTTTTGTACCTTTGTAGTTATTTTATGACATTTTGGTTGTAACATATTTTCATTTGTGTGTTTGCGTATTTTTAAGACATTTTAGTTAATTTTCGTTGATTTTGCGTATCTAAATTATGAATGAATAATGCATGATTTAATGAATGGTTAAATGAACGATGAAAACGTGTATTTTTAAAGGAATAGATGTATGTATGGATGAAGGAATAAAGGAAATCAGGGAACAAGGCATTACTGCCTGTTCTGGTACTGAGCATAGAAGCTACGTCAGTTAACTCACGCTGAAATTAACACTAGTTTGACTTAACTCACCCAACATGTGTTAAGTCACGCAAAATTTTACACTGGCATGAGTTAACTCACACAGGGGTAAAATGGTCATTTTAGTTGGGAATGAGCAGTTTATGTTGGGTAAAGAGCATAATTCTTTATATTAAGTGTACAACTTTAAACCTATTTGGATTGGTATGGTGGTGTTGTTTCGGGATCTTGGAGCGTACTCCTTTCAAAATCTCAAACTAAATTTTCTCTGATGCCAATCTCAAACTCAATTTGGTGGACTCTTTTCAAATGTGACATGCGGGAGACCAATGCTTAAAAATTAGGGATGGCAATGGGTACCCTATGGATAGGGTACTACAATGTCCTTCACCATACCCACATTTGTAGAAAATACCCGTACCCGTACCCGCACCCTCGTGGGCAACAACTTTACTACCCTTCCCCATACCCTATTGATATCTAAGTTCCCATACTTGTACTTTAACTCTGAAAAGACAATAAAAACATCACAATTGAAATAAAACTATGATCCAAATTTTCTAAAAGTAACTCACAAAATAGTATCAATCGTAGTATTTAATCAAATAAAAAACATCAAAATTATCCCTTAAAAATTGCACACCGGCAGGATGGAGTTGTTATTGTATTAAGTAGTTTTTGAAAGTGAGAAAAACACAAGAAGGGGGGTTGAATTGTGGTTTCTTTTTCTTCTCCTAAAACTGAAGTCACTGATCAGAAGCTGGTAGAGTTTAGGTTCTGATGCAATGTTCAGAGTCTAAATGCAGTGGATACGTAGAGAGAGAGAGAGAGAGAGAGAGAGAGAGAGAGAGAGAGAAGAAACACAAAACAATTTATTGTGGTTCCTTCCATAATCCAGAAGTAGTCCACTCCTCCTTGCACTTCCAAGGAGAGTTCACTAAAATCAATATCTGATAACAATTGCTCAAGCTCAATAGCAAGAGACTTCAAACTACTCAAGCACAACTGCAAGAGATTTCATATGCTTAAGAACAAAATCAAGAGACTTCTTATGCTCAAGCACAACTGCAAGAGACTTCTATTCAAACAGAGTTACAAACAAAATTGTTTGAGGTTGAACACTTAATATACAATAAGTGGTGTTCACAATACAAATAAGATAAGACTCTTAAGACTCTAGAATTTCTAAGATATGAAAGTTGTTAAGAAATTATAAGTGAACCTTGATGTGAAACAATTTCTGCAAAGGTATGGCTCTTGTAAAATTGTGTGAGTCAGTTTTAAATCTTCAAGTCTTCATTCCTTTATATAGAGGTGTGAAAGAGATGTTGTGTATTGCCAGCACATCAAAAGAGTCGTTGTTGAAGCTTGATTAAATCACCAATGATATGTTCCTTGATTTGGATATTGTCCTAAGAGAGAACAATTTCAAATCCATTCCTTGTATAGAGAATTACCAGTGTAGTCACAGTTATTGTCTTGTACTATTGCAGACACAAAACAGAGTAGTGGAGGTAGTGGTTGTACAATTGTACTATTTCCTTTTCCTAAGCTCTTTAGTGGATAAGCATCCAATGCCTTCTTATTCTTCTGAAATAGTCGTTGCTCTAGGATTCTATTCCTTCTGCAATGATGTGCAATCAAAATTACAACATTTAACTAACTTCAGTTTTCAGTCTTCAGCTTCTGATAATCTTCAGCTTCTGATGACCTTCAGTTCCTGATGACGTCAGCTTCTGGTAATCCGCTTCTGATAGGAGTGCTTCTGATGATCTTCAAAACCTCTTCTCTTCAGACGCTCTTTTCTTCATATGCTTTCTTGCAACACAAGCTTCCTTTTTGTAGATTCAATTGCTCTCGTTTGTTCTTCCAGAACCTGCTTGATATAAAGACACTTAAATTTTTGTCTATGGTCCTGCACACTTGAACAAATATTAGCATATCCAATTGATATTTTTAATACCTTGTTATCATCAAAACTCAAAGTGGTATTGTCAAACACATTTTATTCCAATAGTTTTTTGGTTTAGGTTTAGGTTTAGGTTTAGGCTCAAATAGCTAAATTAATTAATTAATTATATACCAAAAATAAATAAATTATTTATGATATTATATAAATATGTATATGCGGGTTGCAGAGCTAGACAATATATTACCCTTACATTTGCCCATACCCATTTAAATTTGTGGGTATTACCCGGACTCATGCCCAAACCTATGAAAGTGGGGTTTTACCTACCTATTGTGGGTATTTTTTGCGGGTACCCATCGAACATGGGTCCAATTGTCATCCCTATTAAAAATCACTCAAAATTTCGACGACAATCAATGTTATCACCTTTAGTTAGAAGTTTAGGGTTCACATTCTTTTTATATTTTACATCATAACTTATCTTGTATGTATTTTATTAAATGTCTTCCCTTGAATAAACAACTTTGATAAATGTTTTTATTACCAATGGATTGGAAATTGTTGAATAAGGTTAGTTTCTTCACCACGCCTGCAACATGTAGTCTATTATGACCAGGAAAAAAATAAAAAATTTATATACTTAATTTTTTTTTTGCATTGAAAAAAAATCCTAAAAAGTTTGAATTGATTGATATATAGTTACAGTTAGATAATCAATGTCATTCCAGTCTTTATACTAAAACTCACTTGATTAATTTCGTTCACCCATGTTATTTTTCTTTTCAGCTTGAATTGCTGCATTGTTCAGCACAATTTAGATTTTAGAATATATAGCGGTCCTAAACACATAAAATAAAGCTTACATGTTTGAATTGAAATAATTGCTTAAACAAATCCAAGTGCCAAAGTAATAGATAAATAAACAAATGGAAAAGTGCTATCATGATATTTCCTAATTAATAATAGCCAAAATCATGCCTTTTTTAAGGCTTAGCTGGAAGCAATGGAATTTGGTAGTAATGTAATTTATTAGTACAATTTGAAGCCTACGGATGAGGACACAAGTCGTGCTAGGTTGTGGCGGCAATGGAGTTGTTACCAGTAAAGATATCATATTGGTGAGTATCCATCAAGCGGCGTTCTGCATATTTCAATTTATATTTCTTCGGTGTAAATCATGTATCTTTGCGTGCAGCTGCGAAGGTCAATCTCTCAAGTTATGTATGACTCAATTGAACGGTAAATTCTTCGTGCGAGTTTTAACGATGCTGCATATCAAACCTAGATTCGAACCCAATATATTGATTAAGTTAGAAGAGATTCGTGTCATCTTATATAAACGTTCTTAGATATCTTTCTTCGACTTCTTTATGAGCTTATTAAAGGGAGAATTTTGCCGACTCGGGAAATTAATCACTGTATTTGTACGCAAATGATAAACTTTCTTCATTTATTCATGCTATATTGATATTAATGTTAACAATGATCCATGAATTTTTATCAAGCACTGAAGTGATGAAAACATAAAAAACACATTTGATGAATTTGAGCACTTTCTTCATATCACACCTTGAGATGATGGCCCCAATTTTGAAAAAAAGAAAAAGAATGATTCAAAGATCACATTGATTGAATCTAAAACTATGAAGTATCACTTGACGTTCAATAAAAACATAACTTTATATACACTTGAATTTTACAAGGATTTTAATTTTTGTCCTCCATAATTTTGTATTTTTATTCTTTTTCATTTTAGTTCTATTAAAAATACTATTTTTTCTTTAAAAACATCGTTACTTTTAAAAATCGTTTAAATTATTCCCCGTCATTTGAAAAATGTTGAGCATTTATGTTTGTCCAATTAACAAGCTTTAAAATTTGATGAAAAAAATTAAATAAATAAAAATTTGATATATTTTTATGCAATCAATTTTAAAAACCTAGAATAATTGTAGAGTCAACTTAATGAAAATAAATAAATAAAACTTTGATGTATTTTTTTGGGGTCAAAATGTTAAATGATTTTGTAGAAACTAATTTTTTTTTTTATATCATTTGAAATTTGAAGAGGCTCTCAAAATGAAAAATTGAATATTTCGAAATTTTAAGAGGAGACAAACATGAGGTGAATCTTTTTTTAAAATAATAATAAAATAGAAAAAAGATAGGTGAATCTATTAAGATGGGCCCTTCTAAGGCATGCCTACCCATTTTATGTGCATGATCATAGCACAAGCTTTTCTCCAATTATCTTTACCTAGTCATTTTCACAATACTTTACCCCCCTCTAGGTAGTGTCCACTTTCTCACATGCTATTTTATGTGTATATCAAATAGTATAATTTGTATCTAGACCATTACGTGAACATCAAAGAAGATAGTGCATTCATTGGAGTTTTGAATTGAATTATTTACGGTGAGTCCAATCATTGGAATGAATTATGGCTCCTTTTTCTTCATTTGAGGAGATAAAATTAACTAAATTTACAAATCTAGAATGGAATGAGAAGTAAAAGGCAAGACTTCAAAAAGTTAAGCATGCCTGTGAAATCTTTAACGAGTTGACCTTGTGTTATCTTATCTATTGTAAAACAATATTGTAACTTTTATGTAGAGTATCTTATCTGAGTATTCTAATTGTGATTAATGATTAGTAGAACCCTATGTCAAGAGTACTCTCAAAAGGCTACTGCTTAACATATCTTAGTATTCTAATTGTGATTAACATATTTTTTGTCTTAACTACTTACTTCCAATATTCAAGAGATCAAGTTAAATTTTGAGAATTCATAGTTTAATTAAGAGATAAGTAAAATATGATCAATGATTTTTACAGTTTGGTTTGTCTAGAACAATTTGTTCTTAACTAAAACTCATTAGTCATTTCAATTCAATCACTTGATGATTTTTTGCTTAATTTTTTCGATTACATTTGTATTGTTTTTTGTCAAGTAGTCTAATGACTAAAATTTCATCCTTTAACATGAATAAGTGGAGAATTTCAAACTCGAACTCCGACCACTACATATTGCAATGTTTTACTTTTACCTTATTATTACCTTATTAATTGTGTAAAAAAAAATCTTATTAAATAAAATGTTGTGTTCCATACTTTTACCTACGGAAAAATGACATTTAATTACAAATTTTGTTCGTAACTACAAGTGTTTTTATTCAAATTTTGAGACCTCTAAGTTTGAGGCCCAGTGCAAAGAGTCTTGTTGCACTTGCACATACCGGCTCTGCCGAGGTCAAATAGTCCCTTTTAAAATGAGGTCGATAGATCTATCCTACAATATACTACTGCTACCTTCGGTCTCAATTATAATCAAAATTCCACTTCTGATCTATATTACAAACTAGATACACTAGTTATTCAATAAATCTAAACATTGATTCTTTGTTTATAATTGAGATCGGATGAAGTAGTTGACAGTATTAGATACACCATCTGATCACTATTATAAGCAAAATTGTCATTTTAAATTCATTCAATACAAATTAGTTATATTTTTGCAAGTGTTAGGAATGCACTGAATTTGAGTAACTCTGCAGCCTTTATATTATGTTAGCTTTGAAAATATTGCTTTGACCATTTACTCAATAGTCAATTCGGATGGGCTTTTGAAAATCTATACTTAAAATTCATAAAGTGGAGAAAACGTATAAGAAAACTATGCAATAACTTGGCGTTTGGGAACACTAACTCAATGAACGTAGTAATATACTTGAATCATGAAATACAAGAACTTGGTATAGAATTTGTCATGGTTTTAAATTTTGGCATGATTTTAATTGTAACAATTTATTCAAAGATTTTTGGAGTGCAAATATGATTGCATCAGCCGCATTGTTTGATTTTGAATGCATTCAAGTTAATGTCATAAACAAATAAACACAACCACAAAGACAATTAAAATCTTAATCATTGAATTCATCACGGATTAAGTAATAATGCTTGTTTGACATTGATAAATAATTCCTCCATCCCAAAATATAACTAAAAATGAGTCAACATAAGTTGATGTATTTTGTACAAATTTTGAACCAAATACATTAACTTTTGCTAACCAATTTTTGCTTATATTTTGAGACAGAAGAAGTTTACTTTAATTTAAAGAAAATAGATAGAATTACCTACAGTACATTACTTTTCAAACAACCAGACAACTATGCAAATTTTCAACTTAGAAAACTTCTACAAACGGACTAACTTCCTACCTCTATGATGTACTCACTTCGTCCTTATAAATAAGTCTTATTTTCCTTTTTCATATTTATTAGAAAAGGTTGTTGGTGCAATTAATGTAGATATCTATTTTGTGTGTGAATAATACTAAATTATCATTTGTTTGTATATGTTGATATCACCTACCTCCTTCTGAGCCTCAACATCATCCTCCATCCGATGCTCGATCTCCATCACCCCTGGTGCGCTCAACAAGTTCCATACTTGTAACATACATCAAAGGGTAACACAAAATCAACATAAAAGACACAAAACAGAAGAGAAAAATGATACTGGTACAGTTCGGATTTTAAAATCCAAACTGCAACAACCCAAACTAGATTCATATTATATAATCTAAAAGGTATTTTTGGAAATAACATAGGGCGGCTGAGAACCTCATAGGGTGGAAAAAGTAATAGTCTAAAATTTATGTATAATATTCTTGTTCGAACTTTGTCAAGGCCCAACCCCAGTTTGGATCCATATCTAATTGGAGTCCAACACAGAGCGAACCATATCCTAGTCGCTCCCTAATCCCACTTGATCATGCTCCAAAACTTCCATCTGAACTGTCCAATCCAAACCTAATCATGTAACTATCTTCAAATCATTAAAAGTTGCCCCCAAAGGATACATGTCCTGGTGAAGGCCTAACATGCAAAAACTACTCATTCCTTATAAATACTAATACATAATGTTGGGTCATGTATTTAACTATTTACCATAATATTCGCCTCACTAACTTAACCATTAACTGACTTGATCATCGGAGCACGTGCATATACACCACACCCTCCAGTGTAGAAGGATTCATGGTGAAAAGGATCAATTCTACTAACAAACTATTCTTAAATTTAAACACAATGTATAACTAGGATAATAAAAATAAAAATAATTAAACATATGTGCCACCTTTGTTTTTTAAGGAACCTACGTGGCCCATGTATTAAAATGTACTCTTGATAATGTACCATATAGAATGTCAATTTCTAGGTTTAGGAAATGTCAAATATGATATAATTCATCCGTCCTATAATAAGTGAGTCATTTGCTAAAAAATTGACTCATTTCACTTTTTAATACAATATTAGTTACTTTTTTCCAATTATAACTCTAATTAATATTACTTTAATCATTCTCAATTAAATAGATTTTACTTTGCAGTTATGATAATGGGAAATGTATCAATACTTGACAATACACTCAAAACCATTTTTCTCTCTTTTTCACTTAAACACTTTCTCTTAATATGTGTGAAATGAGCAAAATGACCACTTATAACGGGACAGAGGGAGTATGATAGATTGATGTTTGAAAATCGTTCAAAACTTTGAAGATGAAAGAAGTCGTCAATTATAATTAAAAGTTCTAGGTCCTTACGTGATCGATGTCGGTTCAACAAAAATAAGAAAAAAAATTCTATAAATTGAGTTATGATATTAAAGCTTCTACTCATGAAACTTGATCATTGTTAGAGTATCAAATGGTTTTCAAACGTATATCATTATTATTTGAGTCACTTCCTCATTCTAAAAATTTAGATAAGATTTTGTTTATACTAGTTACCAGAAAGAAAAAAAAGGTACTACTCTATAGAATGCGTCCATCTTGAGGGGGACAAGAGATCAACTAGAGGAGAGATATGGTAGAGCAATTCAGTATTTGAACCTGCACCAAGCTTGACCATAAAATACGCACATTGGTTCCCCTATATGAGTGTGGCAAACAGTTACATTACATTGCTTAATTAGATCCTTCACATCTTGGATCAAGACAACATAAACATGTTATCTCATAGTCGGGCCTTTGAGGAGGTTTATACAATGCAAGAAGTCGGTATAGGAAACGAAGCTCAATTATATTCAAGTTTTTTGCCAAAATAAGCTCCTGGTAAATAGCAAGAAGCTCGGTATATATACATGATGTTAGAAGAATCATTAATATAGCCTGAGAAACCTGATAAATAATATCTAGCATTATTCCGAATAATTCCACCAAAACCAGCACTCACAGTGGTGCCCAAACAACTACCATCAACATTGAAAATTGTGCCAGAATAATTATCATTATTCCCAATTATTTACTACTATATTTTTTCTCAATGATGTACCTATTTTTAAATTACGTATTTTACTAAACAATGCTGGTTTATAGACGCCTATTTAATCTTTGCTTTTTCTATGCAGCCCTATAAATTCCTAGACCCGCTTGGAAGCATATACTAGGCACTAGCATAGTAAAATATAGTCAGAACATTCTATTTAATTAATCCATTTTGTCTAACATAAAATAGAACCTCGCAAAGTGGGCAAAATGGTGCTTTTGAATAGTTCGATTCTTTTTCACCAATGATTGAAGATATTTTATATTAACACTATAATTGGCTAAGTATACAATCAAAATAATAAAGGATGGCTCTTTAAAACAAACAAAAACGTGCAAGTTGTTTTCATTAGTTCACTTCCCCATTTTGCTTTTATATGCAATTCCACCAAATAATGCATTAGGTTTAGGTACTTATCAATTATCAAACAGTCTCATCAAACAAGGACACTGTATATTAATGAGCTTCAAAATTTTGAAAATGTTTAAATTACTACGTGGTGTTCTTTAATTCAGTCCTTGAATTTGTCTAAATATGCCATGATTGGTAGACATCTATATTTTACAATTTTCTTAGTCCCATCAATAGGTCTCGTTAGTAGCCTTTTATACATTTTCTTTTTTTGACAAATTGTATACATTTTATTTGTTTTTTAGTTTCAGACAATTAAGAGAATTTGATTTCTCACTATTAATTATATGTAGAATATGGATCACCCAAAAAATTATAAATAATTTTCCAACATACATAATTTAGTTGCACAATCTTTGGTACATGTAGAACAAATAAAAACGATTCTCTTTTTTTATAGGTAAATGTTAATGGTTAATTTGTTAGAAAGAGCGGAATGTTCTTTTTTTTACAAAGAGGAAAATGTTATTATCATATATTGAGCTATGTAGACATCTATATTCTTTTAAAGGAATGCAGATATCTACATATAACTATATTTTTAAATAAAGTTTGAGGAGAGGAAATTTATTATTAAGTTGAGCGTCTCTAATGGTTGTTTTACAATAGAATTTGAACTCTACATTATTATTAGATTTGAACTTTATACATTATTATTAGCTTTACAATTACAATAAAAAATTTATGATAGAGTGCAGAAAAATCAACCAAAATCTTGCAAGAGTTGATAATATGATTTTCCCTCGTGAAAAGAACTCTGGTTCAATTTCTAAAGTTGCTAATTTGGAAGGTAGTCTAGCCGTTGAAAAAAAAAAATATGTCATGTTGTTGACTCGATGATTAATTTCATAATACATCCTAAGAGTTTAAGTCGTGGAGATACCTTGAGGCGCCTATTAGAGGTCCTTGATCCTAATTAAGGTGAGTTAGAAAAAAAAGTTGCAGGAAAATCATATGCATTTTTTTTTGTCAAGTAGAGTATTTGCATTCTTTCTTCTTGTCATTCTATGATTAATTACCATGACATATGAACTCATAACTTTGATAAATATATACAAAGGTAGCCACCAAATTAAGGGCCTTTCGTTAAATATTATAAAAAATTAATTTTGACAATCAATAATTAGAGATTTATTTTTTTAGAATTTTAGAAAGAAAAAAAAAATGTTGTTTTGTGTTCGTTTGTTGATTCTCATATCACTCCTTAATGTAATTTTTTACTGTTTATTCTTTGTTTCTTCATCTTTTTAT